>Ga0307517_10002051_pt1 | contig 32778 bp, 29 predicted proteins | sample 23_EM_MG_FD_194515 | JGI IMG/M metagenome (GOLD analysis project Ga0307517, IMG submission 194515) | Populus trichocarpa ectomycorrhiza microbial communities from riparian zone in the Pacific Northwest, United States - 23_EM | ecosystem: Host-associated > Plants > Roots > Unclassified | place... | reverse complement strand
CGCATTTTCTGATTTTGATTTGTTTCCGTTTGTTGTAGACGTTGTGAAGTCCGTCGTTGTCACGCACAACACTGTTATCGTGGTTCCTTGTAGTGCTAAGATCGAGTACTTCGAGATTCCCGAGGACGGTGCTCAGACGGCACCCAAGAGAGCAAGAACCGCGAATCGGGAATTCAAGTTCGGTGGGTTGTTTTTTTCCTCGTGAAGTTTTTAATAATCGACTCTTTACTGAAGCTACTCCGTCTGGTAACATAGATGAGGTTCCCAATAACGCTGCCCGTGGCTACGAGGAACGTGGTCACAAAAAACGGAGGAACTCTATCGATAACCTTCTCGACATTTTCCCTCTCCCACCTTCCTATATCCCCCCTCTTCCCCCTCTTCCTAACGCTACCCGGGAACTCCTCGACGAGGTGATTCTAAAGGATGCTCGTCGTCGACCCTCCTTTTCTACTGTCAACAGGCCTTCTTCTAGTTCTAGTTGTGAGAGCACGACCTCTTCTATGTTTTCTGGCTCGGCTTCTTGCGACACCACTCAAACTTCGCCTCCCAGTACTCCTAACTCTGCCCGATCGCCTTTCTCGCCTGTTGAATCCACTTTCGCTGAGATCGACCTACACGAGGGTGACAATTGCGGATTCCCTGCGGTCCCCGATACTCCTAGCTCTGCCCGATCACCTTTCTCGCCTCTTGAACCCACCTTCGCTGAGATCGATGGCCACTCCGGTACTCTTAACTTTTCCCAATCACCTTTCTCGCCTGTCGAACCTACCTTCGCTGAGATTGACGGCTACGAGGATGATACCTACGGGTTCTCTGTCGCCCCTAAAGTCGAGATCTTGCTCTGGCCTGCTGAGAGCATGTGTGAGGGCGAACTGCGCACCCTCCGTGAACCAACGGAGGTCGATCCGTTTTCTCTCTCGGTTGAATATGCTCTCGCTCTTCAAGAGCATGCCGCCGCCGACGAGGCCACCGCTTCTGCCGCTTCCAAACACTATGCGGTCTCTAGCTCGTCCTCCGCCGCCGACCTAGACAAGAACGAGAACGAGGATCTCACTCAATACATCTGTCCCGAATTTTTTGCATCTGCCTCCGATTATGACTCCCTAGTCAAATTTCACGACCGCAATGTCGCTGCTTATGCCTGCGCTAGCTTAGCTAACCTCGGTGGAAAAGTCCCTGAGGAGCAGGAATTTGATCGGGGTTCGGAGGACCAGCCTGTCCGGGATATGCTCGATATTTCTCCTAGCGAAGAGGCAATCGTGGACTCTTTGTTGTCCCAGTTGGAGACTTCGTTCGAGCTGGATGAGAAGGAGGGCTCTGCGTGCGAGCGCGCTCTCGACTGGTATGCTGCGCAGGGCTTCGATCGTGAGGTTGGGTATGGATTTTACGATTTTCCACCCGTGGCTGCTGCACGAACTCTCCCATCCGTCGCGCCCCTCCGCATTGTCAAGAAGAACAAGCCTAATCCCCTTCTACCAGTCGTTGTTGAGAAAGAAGAGGTTGTACCTGTCAACTGTGCGCAAGAAAAAGCAGTCCAGCAAGTTATAAGCGGTCCTTGGGAGGAAAACATGGTAAACGCGCTCAAGGCGTTCCGCGAGGCAGAAGCGGAGGACGAGGACTTCCGAGAGCTCTTCTACAGGGATTCTTCGTACTTCTCCGAGAGCTCCTGCGTGGTCAAAAATGTTCTTCACGACAGACAATATTCCGATGCTAGCTCTGACGGCTTCTACGATCCCGAACGCCTCAAGCGCCTGGATGAGAGTTTCGAGAGCCTCGAGAGGTCGATGGAGCAGATTTTGGCCGACCTGGACCAGATGTACGACGGTGATGTTACGCTCAAGTTGGAGGAGACGGCTAGCGTCTCGCGTTCTGGTGCTGGGGTTGTCAAGGATCTCAGACAGCAGGAGGATACGAAGGACGATGATAGCTCTGTCTCTGAGTATAGTGACGTGAACGAGGACGGTGGAGTCGATGGAGTTGTCCCTCGCACATGGGGTTTCAGCGATGACGGGGAGGACGATGACGACGATGAGCGGGAAACTTCGAGTGGAGGCGAGTCCGACCACTGGAGTGATATCCTCGAGTTGGACGATTATTCCACTTAATTGTCAACCTCGGCTTCAAGCTTCAGTACTCACGAACTTGGCGAACTCCAGCGTCAATCTTTCTGGTCCCAATCATACCTTCATATTTATTCGTATCTTCCATCCATCCACCCTCATTTTTTCCTCTTTTCATCATCCTTTCATTCCTCTGACTCCTTTTCTCTTTTCTTTATCTTTTTACCTCTTTCGGTCTTTTGCCATCCTCCCTTTGAACCTCTATACCCCAAGCTCTCCTCCATTCTTCGACTTCTTTCGTTTTTTTTCTTCTGGTTCCAACTTTATTTTCTCTGGATTGGGCTTTTGGTCTTCTTGCTTCACTCTCACCCAATTTCCGTAACCTCCATTCCATTTCTCCTTCCCTAATTTTGAAGTAGTTTACAGAGCCTTTAGCCGGATTCAGAATATATTATTTTGCCCTTGACGTGGTGTGGAGTAAAAGCGGAAACTTGAATATTTTCAGGCATGTCGGCATGTCACTCGTCTCCAAAATCGTCTTTCCCTCGTAATCAGGCGCACTTGATTGCGGGTAAGAATAGGCCGTTGACTTCGGGGACACGTTGTCAGGTTTGACGCATTCTCCGTCCGGATCCGCTTATCTCTGAAAGTCACGGACAAGGGACGATTTCAATCTTTTGCTAAATAAAATCAGGAAAAATGGCGGCTCCTTCTGCGCAGCAAATAAAAGGTCTGGGGTACCAGAATCGAGTCATTTCATTGTTCTCATGACCGCAGCAGTAAGAGTGGGCGCTTAAGGACCTCGAGGCCGGGGCCCGGCGGTGATGGTTCTCAGGGACCCAGGGCCACGTCACCCTTTGTACCATCTCTGACTTGAACCACCATGAGCGATAGAGGCAACTACAGAGGCAGAGGCCCCTCTCGCGGCCGTGGTGGCCCAGCGGATAGGTCTCGAGGACGAGGGAGCCCAGCTCCTTCCGGCAGCCGCGACAGCAGGAGCACTACCCCAGGTGACCACAGAGGTAGAGGCGGAAGCGGCGGAGGGCCACCCCGTGGATATGACCAGCACAGAGGTGGTCCAGGAGGTGGTGGGTTCCGTGGAGGAGGCGGTGGTGGTGGTCATCGCGGTGGTGCCCCTGGTTCCGCTGGCATCTTCGCGGAAAATGTTCAACCCCAAATACCATCTCGACTCTTGGGCGCCGAGCTCCAAAAACTGATTGATGGTTTCAAATCGATTAAAATCAAACCTGAGAGGCCATTGCGCCCAGGATACGGTACTGTTGGCGCGCCGGTTACGCTTCGAGCAAACTTTTTTGCGATGAAGGTTCCACAAGGACCGATCTATGACTATGTCGTGGAAATTAGTCCCAAGACGGACATCAATAGGCTGAAAATTCGTATTTTCCAGTTGCTGGAACTCAGCCCTCTGTGCCGACCATTTCTTCCTCACATCGCACATGATCGTAGCCAAAGGCTCGTATCGGCGAAGAAACTTCCTCAGCCCTTGGATATTCCTGTTCCCTTCTACGAAGATAACCAAACAGGTCCGCCCGCGAATGCAACGGTTTATACGGTTTCGATCAAGTTTGATCGAGAGCTCGATCCCCGCCAATTGACCAAGTGTGTAATATCTGCGTTGAGTATTCAGAAAACCTTTTTTCTCACCCGGGCTGTGCATAGATATATGGACGGCCATGCAGGCTCTCGGGACTACGATACCCTTCCCCTCATTTCCGCCCTCAATTTAGTTGTACAGCAACACGTTAGTCGTGTTGCGGTCCGGGTTGGGAAGAGCCGTTACTTCATCCCAACTTCGCAGGAGCGCTATAGCCTTGGTCCCGGCATGGAAGCGGTTCAAGGGTTTTACGCGTCGGTTCGACCAGCGTATAAACAGCTCATGGTCAACGTGTAAGTTAAAGTTCGTAACGCCATGTTCCCTTTAAATTAACCTCCTTCCCACCAGGAACGTCTGCATGACGGCCTTCATCGTTCCAGGAAATCTGGCGCAGAGGCTTCTTGAGTTTTCGACTAATTCAAGGGGTAGCATGCCTACCCTCCCGAAAGCGATGGTAAAGAGTATCAAGGTCAAGACACTCCACCTTGGCTACAAGAAAAAACTCAACGCCATTGGTACTAATACCGCGAGAAATACTTCTTTCAACTGTGAAGAGTTTGGTGGCAGAATTACTGTCGAAAGCTATTTTCAAAAGAGTAAGCCTGAATGAATCGGTCGGAATCATTTAGCTAATATCCACTGGATGCAGAATATGGGAAAACGCTTATATATCCAAACAACCTTCCGGTGGTCGACGTGGGGACCGCAAAGAAGCCGAACTGGATTCCGGCCGAGCTTTGTGAAATCGAACCAGGGAACGTCTTCCGAGGAAAGCTCAGCGACAAAGAAACTGCTCAGATGATCAGATATGCGTGCAACCCTCCGAAAGTCAACGCGGAGGCCATTATCAATAGGGGTTTGCCTTCCTTGGGCATCGTCAACCCCGCTCAATCCCCGATTCCAGGATTTGGCGTCCAGATTGACAACAAACTCGCCGATATTCCCGGTCGCGAACTCCCTCCTCCGGGTCTCAGCTACAAAGTCGGGCAGGCTAGGCCTCGAGACGGCAGCTGGAACATCCTCGATGTCAAGTTCCATCGTGGGGCGATCGTTTCGAGCTGGTGGGTCCTCGTTGTCCAAGACGGACGAAAGACCATCCAAGGCCCTCAAGATCAGAATTTGATAGGCCTTATTCAAGGTTTTTCTACGAAATTGAGTAACAGCGGAATCACCATACCCCCTGGGAGGCCAGTTCTTCTACCCCCCGCCGTTTTGCCCAACCCCCACACCGATCCGGAGAGGACAAATGCACTGAACACGATTCGACAAACCCTCAGGACGGCGCTGTCCACCTACAAGACAAAACCAAGCTTTATCCTTGTTCTTCTGGAAAATAGGGATAATTACATTTATCCGGGCATCAAGGTAGTCGCTACGCACTTTGTTGACGTTACGTCACTGACCACGTCGTCCATGAACAGCGAATTGGTGACGTCGAACTGGGTATCAATACCATTCACATGCAGCTCGAAAAGGCTTTCGGACCTCCGAACAAGCAGGATCAGTATTTCTCGAACGTTGCGTTGAAAGTAAATACGAAGCTTGGTGGTATGAACCATCTCGTAAGTAGTTCGCTTTTCGTCACGATATTACCTTGACTTATTGAACGCCTGACAGCTCGATGAGCGGGCTATGAAATGGTTGACCAAGAAGAAGACCATGATGGTTGGTATCGATGTTACACATCCCGGACCAGGTAGCAGAGAAGGGACCCCGTCGATCGCAGCCGTCGTCGCCAGTGTCGATGATTCCTTTGTCCAATTTCCGGCGAGTTTGCGTATCCAGCAAACCAAGAAAGAGGTTAGTAATATCGGCTCTTGGCACCCTTGATTTCGCAACTAATCGACTCTAGATGCTTGATGAATTGAGAGATATGCTTGTTGAGCGCCTTCTTTTTTACGAGAAGAAGAACAGAGCACTGCCAGCAAGAATTATAGTCTATCGCGATGGTGTGTCAGAGGTGAGTTCGTCGATTTTTATCAGTAACCCAGAACTCTCTGATAAGGATTGTAGGGTCAATTCGACTCTGTGCTCCAAGAAGAGCTTCCACAAATCATTGAAGCTTTCAAGAAGCTGAGCACGAAGGAGCGCAAGAACTATAAGCCGCAGGTATCAATTATCATCTGCGGGTACGTACTTCCATTCGGTTCTTCCAGGAGCGTCGAGTGCTGATGACAATTTTGTGTAGGAAACGGCACCATGCCAGGCAAGTTTCTTTGATCAGTTCCTCGACTTGCTAGTAATAAGATATAATCTTACGTTCAGGTTTTTCCCCACCGACTCCGCCCATGCTTCCAAGAACGGGAACACAAAGCCTGGAACTGTAGTCGACAAAGGTATCACTGGAGTGTAAGCCTTTTCTTCTCTTACTCGCACCGCCTTCGGTTTATCGGTCTTCTTTTTCCAGGTTCGACTTTGACTTCTACCTCCAAGCCCACGCGGGTCTACAGGGCCACGTCAAGGCAACGCATTACACAGTCGTGTACGACGAGAACAACTTACAGGCAGACGAGATACAGCAAGGAACGCACGACGCCAGTTATCTTTACGCCCGAGCCACCAAAGCTGTGAGCTTGATCCCCGCAGCGTACTACGCCGACTTGGCTTGTGAACGGGGGCGGTGCTACTTGAATGACTTCCTCGTCGACGACAAGTCGACCAGTGCTGGTGGAGGAGGCAGATTAGATAGAGAAGAAGAGGCCAATCGTGTGTTCGAATCTGCCAAGAGGGCCTGGGGCGAAGGGGTGAGTGCTTCGTTTTCACCCTTTTCGATTTGATCACTTACATGGGGGTTTCTGCGGCCAGTTGCACGCTGATATGAGGGGAAGCATGTTTTATATTTGAAGAATGATCTGACAAAGTTGCACCCGTACCGATGGGGGGCCACGTTTATCTGAAGAATGATTTGAACTGCAATCTGCTTTTTTGTACAATATAGTTCGAGAACTTGAATGAACGATTTTCTGCTTGAGATTTCTTGTATTCAGCGAAGAACCCTGCTGTGTCGATATAACCGGGTGGCTGTATGAACATGATGCGTCCGTTGGGCTCTCGAATATGTATGGGTTGACGGGACAACAGGGAAGAATTACCTGATGAATAGTATGTACCGCGTAATTTGGCACATGCACTTCCGAGATAACCCTGGTGAATAAATAACGAATAAATTAGAACATAAATTTGTAACTTTAGGATCGACATTGAATAGCGTGGGGTATACCGTAAAGAGCGACAGAAAATACTATTAGATAAGGGTAGTCTAAATGTCCAGGTTCTGTTTATATATGATGAGAGACGGATTTCCAAGTGAGGGGAAAGGCGCACTTGTATCGAATAACAACGGTATAATCCGTCATTTGGAGGAGGGCGTATTAGGTACGCGAGGAGTATGGATACATGTAAATTCAATCAAGGATGCGTTGGAATGGTGGTAGCACTTTACGGGGGGAATAAGCGCATGAGATGAGTATCAAATCTGAAGAGGACTCACCATGGTAAAGAGCGATGGGACAAGCAAAGAGAATAGCTATGTTGATGATTTTGTGCGGCGTATCCAGAACGTCCAGGAAAAAAACACCGCCACCAGGGTAACAAGAATTCCAAATGATAAGACGGCACCTCCTAGGAATCCAGCTGCTGCCGCTGCCCCCGTACTCAGCATCTTCTTGTTATCCACAAATGCGTCTAGCGTGCCACTCGACAGACATGTCACCCCTAGGGGACCAGCGACACCGCCTATGGCAAAGGCGAAAATAACACACACTGCGTAGCCTGTATATCGAAGCCACCGGGTTTGCATATCCCTAATTGAATCGTCGTCTTCAAAAAAATCATCTCGGGTGTTTGGTGGTGGGGTGTTTGGGGAAAGGAGGATGAATAAGAGGAGGGCGAGTGGTAGCGAGAGAATAACACCCCCTGTCGCACCCGCTTCTACTGATGATAAAACTGGGGAACGATAAACGGAGTCAAGGTGAGGATATGCCACTCGCAGGATTGCATGACCGACGGCGATGTAGATGAGGGATAGCAGTGGCGGTATCGGTAGGAATATCAGGAGGAGACGAAAGGGTCGTAAAGGGAGTGGCGATGGTTTCTCCCGGAGCGAAGCTAAGCCACGCAATGACTGGGGATACCGGTGGGTCTCTGCGGTTCTTTCAGCACTGAATTCGCTCGTTTCAGTGATGTGTTGGGTGTGGCCCGCTGTGCTAGCAGCCCCTCGAAATGAAGAATCGGTAGGCGAATATGAAGCCCCAAGTGTATATGGGTGTGGGGGAGGGGAGTTCATGGGAGATCCAGTATCGTGTGAAAAACTGGGTGGGTACGAAAAGCCAGGACTCGTAACACTTTGGGGTTCTATAGTCGTAGAGTCGGCTGTCGGAGACGAGATGGAGTGTCCAGTACCCTTTGGACTCCGTAGGAATATTCGTGAATACCTGGACATGGTGACGTTAGTGGATGGCTGTTGATAAGTAAGATTGTTACAAACTAAGGTATTTAAGAAGTCGTTTGAATCATAAGGCTGGAGTTGATGGTCACCGCATGATGAGAAGTTCAACGGACACACGTATTTGGTGTTTGGTCCTGTGTTTTCCACCCCATCACCGTCTTGGCATTCTCCCCGGTCCCATCTATTTATAATCGCCGTCAATTAGCTCGATAGGACCGCCGCAGGTAATTACGCTGCCGACTTCTTGTGACTAACTACGTAGTCTAACAACGCCTCCCACCTTTTCCTGGCGTTGTTTCTAGAGTCTGGTAGATAAGTTATTTGATACCAGTGGTGCGTTTGGCACCGAAAAATTGTTAGACATCGGACCCTCGACTCTCACGGATCCGCTGAAAATTTTCTACACCGCATTCGCGTTTCATCATTCTCCTGATCTTTTCAAGTGATCCGTCGCGAGTTTAGACGCCTTATTGTGATACCTCAAACCTCTTGATGTTAACAAATGCTAATCCTATGTATCTGGAACTTTTATCACCCCCATCGATCCCATGTTAGCCCCCTCATCATTGACTGCCCCACCACTCTGTCCCTCGCCATTCCACCTGAAACAGAAACGTGAGATTTCCCCCTGCATCACTGCATCGGATACAACATCACGAGCAAATCAAGGACGTCATGCATAGTTACTTCAATGGATACTTCTATACCGCTCTCTACGTCGTCCACTCAAAAAACACAGACCCGGCACAATCAGGAAGCATTAGCTTTTTCTTCTTCTTCTTTTCGACCAACGGTTTTTGCCCTTGTGCCCCCTCCAGCCTCTTCCTGAGTGTTAGGTTGTTGTAGGACCTTATCTTTTATTCCGCTCCGCACTCAGTCATTTACCTTAATGGTCTGTCGAGGTATTTCTTTTTAGTTTACCTTAGTTCTTCCATGTACGTAGACAGATGACTAATTGTAACAATTGTAACAAGACCAGCATTCTTATTTGTCCGGGGTACTAGCCTATCTTTAGGCGCCTGGAAAACCCGGTCCGGTAAGCAATTCCCTTGAAAATTTCCATCTGGATCAAATCTGGATCTCCGATTCATGTTGCAATTATATTCCAGGGACTATGTGAACGACTATAGCAAGGGAGGACAATTAAAAGGACGAAAGAGGACAAAAATGAAGATAGTGATGGCCATAACGAGTTGTCGAAAAAATCACCCAGGGTGCCTTGATTTTTGTTGTATAAGAATAAAATAATGGTGTATTGGCAGTGGCGAGTCGTCGAAAAAGGCACTGATGGCCCTTTAAGTATATATATAGTGTAGAAGAATAAAAGAGAGGGAAAGCAAAAAAAAAAGAGAAACCGGCCTAATGACCGTAATTCTACGACATAGATTACTCGAACCGACATATAGATGATGGTTCAGGTCCACGGAAAATTTCGAGATCGAAAAGAAACACCATAGCAAGTGTTGTCGTAGTTCTTGAACTATGCGGCGGTGTCCGGCTGTTTGGAAAAGATACATAAGTGCGAGGGCTATAGAATTTATTGGATACTCACGTAGTTCTGAGAGTAGACGGAAAGTTGATGACGTCGACGCCATGCTTGTACCAATGGTTTATAGGGGGAGATGAGAGACTTACTTGTGGGCCTTGAAAACGGATATCCCAGTGTACGTGACATGGGGGCATGTTACAAAGTATTGTCGTTTTTCCTTTCTTCAATCGAAAAAAATTTCCCGCTAACGCGCGCGATTTTCCAGACACGAGATATGAGATTTTGTGATCAAATCAGAAATTTCAATCTTTGAACCAACTTTGAACTGAAATCTAACCTTGAGGCCTACTTTCAGCCACTAGTCACCTAATTATCCACACAATTGTACGGAATATTTTCAGATTTTTCCCGCAGCTGATGACCCCGCAAAGTGAGTTACGAGTATAGGGATGAGAGAGCATGCTGGACGATCACGTGGTTGCATAGCCACGAGTTGCGTATTGACTGCCGCTCAACTGTACGTAAGAGGCGTGCTCGGGTTGGACCCAACTTTCCCTTGTCCTTTTATAGCACTATTGGAGGTGAGCCAGATCCAGTCATTAACTTTATAGATCTCCTAATGATTTACTGCTTTAATGGTGTATTATATTTTAGGATCTCCTCTTCCGATTTTAACACATTTCCCAATATCACAACTTTTCCAGTGCCACAGGCATGACCACACTCGAAAAAAGTGTGGAGATCGACGATGGATCAAACTCATACAACGTCGTCTTTGAACGCGGGTTTGAGCACCTTGCGAACTTTCACCAAACGGGTTCGGTATCGGATATTTCTCAATGCATAGAGGCTTTCAAGCTAGCCAACAATATCTCCCCGAACGACCGTCCACTCTTAAACATGGCAAATGCACTCTTCCGACGGTCCAAGCTCACAGACAACCCCCATGACCTCGACGCAGCTATTGAAGCGCAGCAGGCCGCCATCGCTCTCCAATCCAGGGCCAGTGGCGTGTCTCTCAATAATCTTGGTAACATGCTGCGCTTTCGTTTCGAGCATATCTCACATTCAGAATCCGACCTCGAGGAGGCATTGCAAAATTTCCGCAATGCCATGTGTACAGAGGCAAGGCCAAATGTGCTCCTTGATTCAGCCCGATCTTGTGCGGAGCTTTCCTCGATAAACCATGGTGCTTTGTCGGCGATTGGTGCGTATAAATTTGCCATGGACCTCATCCCACGTATCTCCACTCCCGGAACACGGCTTCTCCACCGCCCCTCTTGGATTCCTAATGTTAGAGAGACTGTTTGCGGTGCCGTCGCTGCTGCCATTGAAGCGGGTGACCTTGAACTCGCCCTGGAGTGGTTTGAAAGAGGTCGCTGTGTCGTTTGGGGTCAGATTCTCCAAATGCGCACACCGCTTGATAACCTTCGCAGTGTAAACCCTAGCCTCGCAGATGCAGTCAACAGCGTCTTGCAGCAGATTTCTAGCGCTGAGATTGTAATTGAAGCATTTCGAGGCAAGTCAATCCTAACACCTGGTCGGGATGAAGCCTTGAAACAGGCTAGAGACCAGGTTTCTAGGCTTGACGAGCTCATTCAAGAAATTCGATGCCTTAATAGCTTTCAAGACTTCATGAAGCCAAGGACCACAAACGAACTCCGGAGCGCCACTGCCCACAGTGCCATTGTCGCCCTCAACATCTCCCCAACTCGTTGCGATGCTCTTATTCTATCACAGCATTCCGATTCAGTCATCCATGTCCCTCTCCCGAGAATGACCCACGACAAAGCTACCAAGATGCACCATCGCTTTCAGGAGACCCTTCGTAGCTACGGAGTGCGTACTGGAGGCCTCGTACCATGGGTTTCACCAGCAGACTCGGATCACGGCGTGGACGCCGTACTGTCTAGGCTTTGGTTGGACATTGCCGAACCAGTTCTGAAAAAGATTGGATACCTGGATCCCAAGGTAACGTCTCAGCTACCCCGCATCACCTGGTGTCCCTCCGGTCCACTTTGCTTCCTCCCCCTTCATGCAGCAGGCATCTACGTCGACAGTAAGCGTGCTCATCCCGTCAACAACCCCAAAGTATTCGATTTCGTCATATCGTCATATGCACCCAGTATCTCAGCATTGGTCAACGCCGTTCGAAAAAAGCATGAATCGCCACACAATGGGCCCAAAATCCTGGCCATATCACAACCCGCAACCCCAAACCTCAAACCTCTCCCTGGCACTGTGAACGAGATCGCGGCAGTGCAGAAGGTCATGGGAACGGAAATGGTAACATGGCTTAACGATACAGAGGCAACAGCCTCCTCTGTGCTCTCGTTGATGGAGAAGCACCCGTGGATCCACTTCGCATGCCACGGGGTCCAAGACTCCGATGCCCCCACGCAGAGCGCTTTCATGCTATATGATGGCGGTTTGGATTTCCGTAGGATCATGAAGGTCAGCTTGGACCACAAAGAGCTCGCAATCCTTTCCGCGTGCCAAACTGCAATGGGCGACAGTGAATTCCCCGAAGAAGCTGTAAGCCTCGCCGCGGGGATGCTCATTGCGGGATACAAGAATGTCGTTGGAACGATGTGGTCCATCGGAGACAAGGACGCACCCGTTGTGATGGAGAAATTGTACTCATACCTTATTGAAGAAGGGAATGGGGACAGCAGCAGCACCGCTTACGCTCTGCACCAAGCTGTGGGTTATCTACGCAAAGCTGTTGGAGAGAAGAACTTCGTGCGGTGGGTTCCGTTTATCCATATCGGTGCCTAACATGAAAGTGGATCTTTTCTCTCTCTTTTTCTCTGCACTGTGATACGTGACTTCATGGCAGTTATGTAGAGCCGATTGCGACACATGGATCTCTCATATGTAATATGTATGTTACAGCAACACGAGTCCAACACGAGTCCATCCTTAGCTTCAGTCCCCCTTTATTCTGCCTTTTCCTTCTATCTTTCTTTGGTCGTAACGCATCGCACAGAACTTCAGCCAACCCGGCCTTCATTCCGTTTTTGCACCATTTTGTCTTTTTCTGTCGTCACTTTCATTTGTTGTCTGTAACACGAATTTTCAAGAGTCTGCCTTGAATCCCATTGCGAACAGTACATACGGATTATCACCTTCACACTTCTGGAATCGACTCCTCCCTTCTAATTACTTTCAAATGCTTTTTTCAAGGGTTGGATGATGAGAAATTCCATCTGAGCCGCTAGGGAACGAGTAAAAATGTAAGGGTCAGTTGCGACCATTTCTTCGATGAGGTGGAGTAACTGTGGAATTACGGTGAGTAGCTGCTATGCCAAGGATGCGATCAGTCGTTTTTCGTTGTTGCAGTCAGCTGCACTTCGGGACCAGAAGAAACTGGCCAACAAACATTCTGAATTGTAACACTTGAACCCTGCGATCTCCTGTGCAATCGCGGATTTCCCAGTCCCTGCAGGACGGTTGAGCCACTTGATAAACGATGTCTTTTGCCAGTGGTAACCTTGCGTTCGGCACTGGCGCCATACAGACCCTTTAAATTCAAAGAAATGCCCTACAACATCGTGGGGCTTAAGGTGCTCTTAAGGGTGTGACACCGTCCAAAATTTATGCAATGAAGTAACGGTAGCAAGGCCGCCCTCGTAGTGCTACATAATACTTGAATGTGTCCAGACAAGTAGTAGTTTTCGCGCCTGGCGTTGGACGCGCGGGGGTCACGTCCTCATGGTGTGATAAGTCCCGCCAACGATCGCCGCGGTCCATGCCACTTCCCAAACTTACTGGGACTATGTGAATGACTATAGCAAGGGAGGGAAATGAAAGAGGGCAGATATGATGATGATAATGATGGCCAATGATATGATGGCGGGTTGTCGAAGAAACCACCCAGGGTGCATTGATTGCTATAGCGCTGTGATATGTAATGTATAAGAATAAAATAAAAGGGGAAAGATGACATGGAGTATTGGCAGTAGCGAGTGGTCGAAGGCATTGATGGCTCTCTGATTGGTGTGATGTATATATGTACATAAAACAAGAGAGACGGCAAACTTGAAAAAAGAAACCGGGGTAATGACCACAATTCTCCGACATAGATGCTCAAACTGACATATAAATAATGTCCAGGTCCACGGAAATTTTTGAAAAGAAGCACCATAGCAGGCCTGGGTGTTGACGTAGTTCTTGAACTATGCGACGGTGTCCGGCTGTTTGGAAAGATAAGTGCGAGGCTACAGAATTTATTGGATACTCACGTAGTTCTGAGAGCCACAGACGGAAAGTTGATGACGTGGCCGCCATGCTGTACCAATGGTTTGTAGTGGCTAAATTGGTGGGGCTGCAAGGCGACAGAAATGCTGGTAGACTTCGGCGAGTTGTCGAAGAAGTCGTCCATGACGCCTTGATTAGGGTGATGTCTGGAGTGTATAAGAAGAATAAAATAAGAGGGGAAAGATAAAAGTCGACAAAAATGTTGGCCGCGACGAGTCGTCGAAGAAGGCATTGATGTCGCCTTGATTGATGCGGTATATGTAGTATAATAATAGGAAGAATAAAAAGAGAGAGAGAATCAAAAGAGAAAAGAAACCGGGACAATGACTGCGATTCTGCGGCAGAGATTACTCGAACCCAAATACAAATGATCAAACGGCGAGTATTGTCCAGGCTCGCAATGAACACGGGAAATTTTCGAGATCGAAAAGAACACCATGGGCTATAGCATGTGTTGGCGTAGTTCCGTAACGATGCACCATTCCCAGCTGTTTGGAAAAGATAAGCGCGAGGCTAGAAAATATATTGGATACTCACTGGGTTTAACCTTTGCGCAGGGAGAGCCATAGATGGAAAGTTGACAACGTCGACGCCTTGATGCACCAATGCCTCTTACAGATGATAGAGGCTATATTGACGGGGCTGCAAGAATGAGAGGTCATGGGAAGGGTAAAGAACAAGAACAACGATCTCAACAATGGCATCATCCAGCCGCCGCTTATAGTCCAGTCACGGAAGCTGAAATTATGGAATTAGAGAGGCGACACCAGAAGGAAGGGGCGACTACGCTTACTTTTTCACCGAGAATGAACCGCCGGACAGGTACAACGGGCGCCGAACCGCAGACAAACATGCCTCACCCCCGGTTTCAGCGCTAGGTGCGACCATACGGTCAAGCGAAAAAGTCCTAGCTCGGCAGTGGCCTTTTGTGCAAATGAAGCGACGATGGCATACAACAAATGCGGCTCAAACCACCGAGCACGGGGGTGCACTTCCTGTGACGTTGGGAGGAGTTTTTCGCCCTGCCATCACCAAGTCTATAAGACTCGTTTCCCCACGAAACCAGTCAGCTTTGGTGCCCAGTAACGCGGAGCGGATAAAGTGTGCAAGTTGCTGGAGGCCCGACGACCGCTGCATGGCTCCTGCCCCAGATGTTAGTGGTTCATGCCGGTGAAAGAACTAACGTTCGAGTCGTTTTGCGCTAGGCGGGTTCGTGAAACACTACGGCGGGGACTTGGAAGACGAAAGCGATGTTGTGGTGACGATGTTGAGTATGGCGAGTCCATGTTTGAATCTATGTGCACTAGGCGGGATGATAAGAGCCTACGGCGGGGTTCCAGAAAGTGTAAGAGGAGGCATCGAGAGAAGATGTGGGTCAAGTACTCACAACCGAAGAGGTGTTGTCGCTTGGAAGGCGATGTGGAATACGGCGAGTCCACGTTCGAATACAGGTGCACTAGGCGGGGTCCCAGAAAGTGTAAGAGAAGATATCGAGGGGGAATGTGGGTAAAGTACTCACCACTCAAGAGGTATATGCCAAGGTCAAGGCGAGCTCAAGTAAGAAAAAAATCGCCTAAACGATGTGGCTCTGGAAAGAGATGATGGGGGGCGAGAGCCAATAGGCAATGAAAGGATTCGGTGTGCAAGAGCGACTCTTATAGGCATTGGAAACGTTGTGCGTGTTTGTCCTAGGCGTGATTTTCGATCGTTCAACAAGCAGAAGCATTCCAGATCTGGCGTATCGTTTGCCAATTTGGGAAGATCACTAGCATGTGATTTTGAGTTATCTCATTTGCAAAAAAATCCTTTCTCCCAAGTCGCCAAGGGAAGCTCGGGTAGTGGTCAGAGGTAAAGCAGAAGGAAGAAGATCGTTATACATTCAAACATTTTCTGGGAAGTTGATACTAACGCCCCAGTCACGCTGAAATGCAAACGAGTTGACGTACATGTATGCTATGGCTGTCAATGGGCCTCACTTGACGACTTGAGCACCACACTCTGGGGATAGCATCAAGTGAAACCTAGTCTCGTTCTACACAGAATTTAAGCGCCCATCCAATGGTTTGGGGCGTGAAATATTATGTGAATACATCAAAATTTGCACCGCCTTGATGAACACCTGTCATATACTCATGCATTTAGTATTGAAGGGTGGTTTAATTCAGCCCAAGTATTGGATTTTCCTGATAGCAAATACCCATGCTCTCAAACCACATTGCTAAGTGTGGATGAGTGGAGGGAGATGATGCGGACGTTGAACTTGGATGCAGAGGAGGAAGTGGGAAATATCATGTGAGACCGGGAGATCCTGTGCGGTGTGCTGTGTTTCTGTCTTTTCGTGGCGTATATTTCAGAGTCCCCGCCTTCCCAAGGGCATCTCGGAGGTCAGCGAGCGGGCTTGCACATGGCCATGGTGACAACACGCGGCCCCGCTTCAAAGATAACATTCAAATTAAAGCAACGTGACGCATATCAAGTGTTTCACTATGCGAAAATCTGCGAAAATCTCATATAGATTCATTAGTAGTATCTGGAGCCTTGCCTTTCGTTACAATGCAAACGACATGAAGCGCAGATTTGATTATTTACCCTCGGATGCCACGCCTGCAAGCAACACTATAGAACCGAGTGGGAGTCTCGTCAATCGTCCTAATTATTTTCAGTGAAGTATTTTCATTATCACTCCGGGCCTTTGCAATATATATAAGTGTTTAACATCAAAAGTGACGAGGAACTCAACTACACCTATGACCGTACTGATTGAACGGTTTCGAGGGTTTGGGGCGGAGGACACAAATCTACGATCTACCATGAGGTTGGAATGTTGAAACCTCCAAGTCATCAAAAGACTATCAATGTTACTCCCTGGGCGCACATAAAGGACATATGGGCAGCGCCTCGTGCCTGGTTGGATTTAGTTTGGACGTTGCAGGAGTTTTTCTCTAATTCGAAGACGATCACCGCGGGTGTGGGATAATACGTGTTGAATAACGAGGACTTCGTTCCATACCTTGCAGCGCTGCGCCGGGCCCCAGGTTTCCGACTTGAAGAAAAAGGAATCGTGTTGTTACATATGATTCCTTGGCAAACCTGTGGATCATTGTTTAAATATTGAAACAGTTTTGATGAAAATATATCCCGCACCCCGATACAATGCGGAGGTAGGCCACGACAAGTTTGTAGACGGCCATGATTGGAGAATTATCACAGTACAGTCGGTCTCCTAAATCACAAGTGGGCTTGCAAGTACCGATTAGCTGTTAAATATATTTGTTATCCCGTATCAAACCTAAATGATCGACCCTATCCTTCCATTGGAATCGTGTTCAATTCATTCAAAACACCCTTTCCAGAGTCGAACCCAACGACCTGGATTGTGCCCTTCCCCTTGCTCCTTTCTCTCCCGAAGCGCACCCGGGCCGGGCCGGAGGGTGGCAGCACCCACACCCGACATCCTCTGGGCTGTCCTTGTTTCGCCTTCCGTTTTTTCTTCAGCTCGGGTAGCCGTCTATGTCTGTGTTTGTTTGGGACTAGCTGTTATCGTTTCTGACGAGGTTATGGTGGCCGTTCTGGTACCTGTCGGTCGCTGAGCCGTCCTAGTCGTCGTCTAAAATGTTAGCACCCCCGACCATGAGCATTACTTATATTTTTGACGCTACCGAGAAGGTTGGGGCCGACTGCAACCCAAAAATTGAACTCACCCAACTCGGAATGTACCTACTGCCAGAAGGTGCATAAACCATGAACCCAAATGGTGTATCCAAAGCCTCAATCCCATCCGGGGGAATCTCTGTCGTCAGCGACCCCATCGTGCGCGTCATAGTCATTGTTAGCCATTATAGCTCCAGGGCTGGGGGGAGATGGGAGTGCTTCCCAGAGGTAGAGAAAAAGCGAGAAGCTCGTTGTGCATCATGATAAAGCCCGATAACACTGAAAAGCGATCAAATTGATACATATGGCTAACCCCACTTGACCACCACATTCTGAGTTTAGGGGCCCGTTTCAGTGACGTCCATCCACATTTTAAGCGCCCATCCAATCGTTCGAGCACGATTAAGTGAATTACATCAAAAGTTTATACTGCCCCGATGAGAACATGGATCTCGTTAGAAGCCCATCATACATTTGGTTTGTTTAGTTCAGCTTGGGTAGAAACCTTTTTTAGATTTTGCTGATAACAATACGATACCCACATTGCTCCACTTGCACATGGTCCCGCTCCAAAGATAACGTCAAATTAGTGTAGATGTATTGATATTCATATCAAGCGTTTCTTTATCCAGAGAGCTTCTAAGCGTTGATCATGAAGACTCCACAATGGAAACCTTGTCGATCATCCTAGCTATTGCTAGTGAATTGTCTTATCGTCGTCACTGATATAATGGACCTCTTTACACAACTTGAAGATTTCCTTCAGGATCTCCGATTCACATTGTCATTATATTTCAAAATCAAGGGAGTACGCGAGCGACTATTACTTGATAATAACAAGAGAGAGAAAGACGAAGTGCGACAGAGATGGTGGTAGTGTTGGCCGTGGCGAGTCGTCGAAGAAGCCACCTATAATGGGAGTGAGATATGTAGCGCATAAAAAGAGTAATATAAAAGGGAAGAGACGAAAGGCGATAGAAATGATGTCAGTCCTGGCCTTGGCGAGCTGTCAAAGAAGCTGGCTATGATTGGTGGGATATATGTAACAGATAAGAAAGAGGAAAATAAAAAATGACAGACGACAGATATGGTGGAGTATCAGCCGTGGCGAGTCGTCGACGAAGGCATTGATGGCGCCTTGATTTGTGTGTTATATGTAGTATATAGGAAGAATGAAAGAAGAGAGAAAGGATCAAAAAAGAAAAAAAGAAACCGGGATAACTGCGATTCTGCGGCAGAGATTGCTCGAACCCAAATATAGATAATCAAACGGCGAGTGTTGTCCAGGTTCGCAATGAACATGGGAAATTTTTGAGATCAAAAAGAAACACTATAGCAGGTGTTGGCGTAGTTCCTGGCTGTTTGGAAAAGATAAGCGCGAGGCTAGAAAATATATTGGATACTCAGTGGGTCTAACCTTGGCGCAGAAGGAACGGGGAGGCCATAGACGGAAAGTTGACGACGTCAACGCCGTGCTGTACCGATGCTTCTCATAGTCGGTAGAGGCTAAATTGACGGGGCTGCAAGAATGAGAGGTCATTGGAAGGGTAATGAACAAGAACAACGATCTCAACAGTAGCATCATCTAGCCGCCACTTATAGCCCAGTCACGGTTTTGAGGAAGCTGAAATTATGGAATTAGAGAGGCGACACCAGAAGGAAGGGGCGACTACGCTTACTTTTTCACCGAGCATGAACCGCCGGACAGGTACAACGGGCGCCGAACCGCAGACAAACATGCCTCACCCCCGGTTTCAGCGCTAGGTGCGACCATACGGTCAAGCGAAAAAGTCCTAGCTCGGCAGTGGCCTTTTGTGCAAATGAAGCGACGATGGCATACAACAAATGCGGCTCAAACCACCGAGCACGGGGGTGCACTTCCTGTGACGTTGGGAGGAGTTTTTCGCCCTGCCATCACCAAGTCTATAAGACTCGTTTCCCCACGAAACCAGTCAGCTTTGGTGCCCAGTAACGCGGAGCGGATAAAGTGTGCAAGTTGCTGGAGGCCCGACGACCGCTGCATGGCTCCTGCCCCAGATGTTAGTGGTTCATGCCGGTGAAAGAACTAACGTTCGAGTCGTTTTGCGCTAGGCGGGTTCGCGACACACCACAGCGGGGACTTGAAGGACGAAAGCGATGTTGTGGTGACGATGTTGAGTATGGCGAGTCCATGTTTGAATCGATGTGCACTAGGCGAGATGATAAGAGCCTACGGCGGGGTTCCAGAAAGTGTAAGAGGCGGTATCGACGGAGTATGTTCAAGATATTGAAGGACTCTTGGAAGACGATGGTGATGATGTGGAATACGGCGAATCCATGCTCAACTCGATGGGCACTAGGCGGTATCCCAGAAAGTGTGAGAGGATGTATCGAGGGGGGATGTGGACCAAGTTACTCACGACTAAAGAGATGCGTCGAGGCCAAGGCGAACTCAACAAGATTGAAGTCAAGTAAGAAAAAATCGCCTAAATGATGTGGCTATGGCAAGAGATGATGGGAGAAGAGGGCCAAGAGGCAATGAAAGGATTCGCTGTGCAAGAGCGACTCTTATAGGTGCTAGAAACGTTGTGCATGTTTGTACTCGGCGTGGTTTTCGATCGTTCAACAAGCAGAAGCATTCCAGATCTGGCATATCGCTTGCCAATTTGGGCAAAATTTGGAAAGATCACTAGCATGTGTTTTTGGATCATTATCACTTCATTTAGTAACCGAATCTCTTCTCCCAATCGCCGAGGGAAGCTCTGGTGGTGATCAGGTAATCGCCCGACACTCAAAACTTAGGAGTCCCGATCTCATCACGGCGAATTCGCATTACGTATAATATATATATTCGAATATATGGATGATATACAAAATGAATGTCGGATCAAGTAATAATTACAAAGATATCGGGAGCTAGAGACAAAAGAGAAAAATACCCTCAAGTGTCAAAGGGTTTCGTTCGATGCCCCAGATCCACCAGGAACTTGTCGCCGCCAGGCCTCGGAACAGGATCTTGGACATTCATATGCCCACGGCCAGCAAAACTTCGAACCGAAGGAACGGCTTGCGCGATGGCGTTCATGCAAGCAAAATTATACTGGTGACCAACCTTGAACTCCCATTTCATCACAGATACATCCGCCAGCATCCAAGTTCGGTAGCGCCACCGGTCGTTATCCAGGTCAACAGCGTAATCGAGGAATCCTACAACAAATCCCTCCTAAAAAGAGAGAAGATGTTAGAGTCAGCTTGAACCATTCGCTAGCAGTCAGAAAAATATATCCCACTCACCACATTGTCTTTGTATGAAGTATACGGTAGGTCTGACATTTCCAGCCCAACCGCAAGTTCAACATCCATCGACAGAGAATTTAATCCAGGGCAAGTCTTCGCAATCAAATCTATCAGCTGTGGGCTCAACAGGCGGGGATAAAGGGATAATCGTTTGAGTTGGTGGCTAGGAAACAGCCGAAGCACAATCCGGATCTCCTCCAGGGCCAAACTGCGGTCTTTCAGGGTCAATGATGTAAGGTCGCTGCCGAGGCGACCAATGGAGTTCAACATTGGGCTCGTGTGGCCTGCAGGAATAGGAATGTGTAGACCGAGTTCCAACGCTTTTAGGTTGGGAAGTGAGACGCCGCTGTATAATTGATGCCGCCCATCGGACGTCGTGAACCCATCATCTGTGCAAGGCCGACAACAGCGCAAATACCGGATACAGAGATCACGGATGGTTGGGTTATTCTGAAGAAACTGCTTGAAGCCCATCGGATCTCGTAGATGCTGTGCATCAAGAGGCATGATGATCGATAATTTATTGAGGCGGGAAAATTCATCGAGAAGCTCCGTTTGAAAAATTGACGACAGGTCTTGATGGCCAATGGTCTTGATCGAAAGTTGTCGGAGAGTACGAGAAAATTTGTTAAGAAAATAGGGAATGGTGGTATCCCCAGGATAGCCGAGACGGACCTCAGACCTAAGGGTAAGAACCAGGTCTTCAATATTTGGTAGGGAGCCAGAAGACATTACGACATCCCCCATCTTGAAGACCTGGATGTCGATTGAGAGGCGGCGGAGGTTTGAGCCGATGCTCTGCCAAATTTCGGGGAAGAGAGAAAATTTCCATGCGGACGCCTTGTCGGCCTTGTCAAGGTACCAGTTGATCTCGTACTCTTCCACACGGGTAAGATTTCGGATTGTGTCGTGAAACATCTGCAATCGCTCTTCGGGGCTGGGAAGTGCTTCCTTCGGGGGCGTTCTGACACGTGAAGGCGTCCTGTGATGGCCCAATAATTTCCCGACTCTTTCCCGACTCCTCTGCAGGTATGTGACAGGCGTGGGTGTTGTTGGTCGTTCTAGGAGTTCTGGGACGTCCACATTCTCTGGCTCGATGACATTGATCGCGTCTCTGACAGCGCTGGGCCACAGCGTAAGCACACGGATTCGTTCCGCGAGTCCAGGGCTCCTAGATGTTGATCGTTATTCGGGATTCATGTCATCGAATGAAAGGTGACGCACTGCAGCTCTGTGAGCTTGTTACAGAAGACATGGGGGTCCGAGCTTATAAAACTGAGCTGATTATAGAGTTCGTTCATTATCAGAGTGAAGAACACCCTGTTGATTCCGATGAGCTTGAGGAGGTCGGATGGTGGAATAAACTCTGCGATGTAAAACCAGAGCTCGATTGGAAGGGCGCCCATCAGTTGGTGATGTTCAGGCTATATGAGCTGGTATCTCCGGCCAGCCCGCTGTTTATCAAAATGAGCCAACAAGGGGAGGGGGAATGTGCGGGGATTTACATAGACGAGAGGACTTCCCGCGGCTTCAATGCCCTTTTGAGCACTGCCGTATCATCCTGTGTCATCTTGACGTTTGAACTTGGAGCGAGCGTCGATAACAAAGGCATTTCAACACAGCCACACTCAACCTGCATGCACAGCCATCGCCGGCCATCTCCTATCATTGCAATTATTACATGTCATGATGGCAGATGGCGCCCGCCGCCCGGTTAGATGAACGTGGATTGCTTCGATGATGTTCTTGAATATAATTGCAGATAACATGAGAAGATTTGAAACATTGATTTCTACCATCCAAGTGTCAGCACCTCATGGCCAAAACCAAAGTTAGACCAGCTCCAAGAGATAGATACGTGTGCATGTGTAGGTGTAGTATGAAAGGACATCCATAGTTTAGAGGAGATAATCGAGATAGAATGATGCGTTGGTTTTCCTTCAAGCCGTCTCTGCCATGTTCCTACCCTGACCTAGAGCCTTTGTAACAAACGCCTTGTACAGATTTCGTCCACGGGCGCGAGTAGCAGACTCTTTCTCCGGAAGTTCAATCGATTTCGAGATCCTCGCGATGAGGGACGGCTGCGTTTCGAACCTGGAAGGCTCCTTTCGAGCCGCCGCCGCAGGAGGTGGAGTACTTGTTATAACGCCATTACTCGCAAGCCCATCCAGATCGAGTTCGACAGTGCGTCCGACCCTAGACAAAAGCGATTTGGACGTCGATATATCGGTGGCCGACGTCTCCATTTCGTAGAAAGTCGAGTCCTGATAGGCCGAGCTATTGAAATCGTCGCTCTCGAAGAACTCGCCGTTTTCGTGATATTCCTGCGCGCGGCGGATCGACCTCGAGAGCTCTCGTCGAATCTTCTGCCTCAGACGACCTTCTCCGACGCGAGGTTTGTAAGGTTTGGTGGCAATCTCGTCAATGTTAACATCGACGACTGATGGAACTCGCCAAACCCCAAACGCTTGGGCTGATTTCGTCCAAAGGGCTGCTGCCCAGGTGCTGACCCGCAGCATTGCTCTGACGACGGAAGCCCAAGGAGGGAGGAGAAGCATCGCTATTTCCTATCGAAGAAGAGGTTGACATTGGGCGATTTGTACAAAGTCGAGCAACACTTACATCTGGGTGGAAGAAATCTTCTTGCAAAGAGACGTAGTGCAATGCACCTTCTTTTCGAAGGGTAAGGCGCGACATGATTCTAAAGGAAGAAGACAAGACATAAGCATCTGCGACGAATCAGCGTTACCGTTATACATACCTGGCAGGCTTCGGGGCGAATAACGAGAAGCGAAAGTGAACTAACTGGGTAATATCCAGATATACCATGTTATGCAGCCGGTCGTACACTGTCGATCGACGCTGAGCACTCTCAACGGCGGACTCGAAGAATGATGAAGAGCTTACCGACATCGTTGATCTCCATGTCCACACGGGAAGCAGCCGTCCGATACCATCTAAAAACTGGGTTAGGCGATGCCTTGACATAGCAATGGAAATAGAATCTGCCTACTGAAAAACTCCAAGAACCTTCTCCCGAGAAAGTGGGCCAGAGTTGACGACGAACAGAGGGTTGCGGAAGCCAGCGTCCTCGGTAAAGAATTTGTTCACAGCCGCCATTTGGATCTCGGGCGAGATTGACGAATTGACGAGTTCGACAACGCCATGGACTTCCTGACTTGGGTTTTGCATTGCGGTGGTGGTACGGGAATGAGCGTGGTTTTGTTTTTCCTCTGTTAAATACTTTGGTGTCGATTCGCCATTTCAGGAAATTCACGAGAATCGAAGATCGACAGAACAAGTACCATGTTGGCTTCTAATCCAGGAGAGCGAGAGACACAAACAACGAGAGTTCAGAGAGGCACATATAAGCGGGAATGCAAGCAAGAGTTAATTTTTTAAAGACTTGAACGGAACAAAGAAAATGGCGTAGAGCCAAAGTGATGGACGAAAGTGACGAAAAGCCTCTAAATCAAGATGGTAAACAGAGAGAAGGAAGGCAGCTAAGGGTATTGAAACGTAGTATCGACTCCATAACCACCCTCAGAGGATAAAGATGTATCGCCATCGCCGCCTAGATAGTTCCTCCAGTTCTGGATCTCTCGGATTTGTTGGTTCGGGTGCAAGGCGATAGTCTCCAAAGAGCGCCTCTTTCTGTCTTTCGAAAACATAAAAATGGGTTCATCGTCGGTGTCTTTGCACGCCCTGAAAGCATCCATGGCGGCTGTGACTCCAGACCTCCATTCAGCTTCAGCAGCTTTCATCCAACACGGACTGGGTTCGCCAATTGAGATGTCGTGAGCACTTCCAACCGCAGATAAAAATTCGTCGCTGGTGTCGGCGCCATAGATTGTGTCATTGCTGTCTGAAGAGAGTGATGCCAGGACGCCAAAGACGGCGTCATCCTCGAGTACCAGATCCCTCCTGGACTGCGACAAATCACGAGAAGCGGGGGTTGAAAAATGGTGCGCTAGTGCAGAAGGTTTTGGGTCATCTCCGCATCCTCCTTCAGTAATAAAAAAAAAATAGCGTTAGAAGAGGAATTGGTGGAATAGTTGCAGATTCGCACCTTGAAAGGGGTTGATAGGCCTCTCCTCGCGTTGAACCGACGCCTTCCCAAACACTATTCCATTCCGAAGGTCTCTCACATCCGTCATGAACACCGCAGAACTGTGGGACACTGCGCCAATGAGAAGTTTGCACATGGAGAAGCGTCAAGAGACATACCGAAATTCTCCGACGAGATATTTCCATTCTCCAGGCTTGCTTTTTCAAAGGACCGCTGAGGAGAAGGCACCGGAGAACGTGTTGAGAACAGCGACGGGTCGGATTTCGTGGCCATCCCAGGCTTCCTCCAAGGGCAAGTGAGAAAGCACTCTAACGAGAGCCAAAGGGCAGCAAATCGATGAAGGAATTGGAGGAATGGCTTCCAGGAGAACATAATGCTAGCCAGCCTAATGGCTCAAAATATCCAGGTCGTCATATATACATGTGGACGCTAGGCGGCTGGCAACTTTCTTCGCCTACGACAAATCTACATGCAGGGGAAGCGACATTTTCAGGTTTTGAATAGGCCTGGTGGACTCCAAATCGTCGTTGCTGATGAAATATCAATAGGTACAGGGATTGAGGTGTTCGTCTTGAGCAGGGGAATTGACGATGGAGTTCAAGAGTGCGAGAGCAAGCGTGCGACAAAAAAAAATCACCGCCGGATTTTCCTTGAGATATTTCACAGGGATTTCGTATAGAAGTTACAATGATGCGAACATGAAGTACATACAGTTGGTAACACTGTCCGGTCAAAAACATAGAAACGACAGTCATCACGTACATTTACACTGGGACACAGGCAAAGACATTATTTAAAAAAATGAATAGAAATGGAGGGAGGAATGGTCGCCATCCTGAGAGGGTGGGCTGGTATCAAGATAACGAAGGCGGCCATCTTCATCCGGCCCTATAGGAATGAAAATCCTCCCGGAATCATTGCAGGCTGTCAAACGAGGGAGGCGGTGACAGGTCGGCGGCGCCCTGTACAAGTTGACGCTCAAAAGTATATCTCGCGCCGTGCGGGCGAAATGGTGCATGGAAGGGTTTCCGCACCTCGCCATCCGCAACATCTCTAAATCAGCAGCCGAAATAAAGAGGCTTTCGAGTTTGGGCATGGAATTGGACACGGTATTAATGAGAAGTCCCTGAAAGGCGAGAGGGGGTAAACTTATGCATGAATTAAATGCTGCATGGACTTACGATCACGTTGCTTTCAACACCAACTTCGTCAATTTTGTCGCTGGGGCTGCCTGGCAATGGGTAAAGTTGCCCAGATACGATAGCCATACCAAAGGTCTTGAGGTTTGTGCATCTGGAAACGATGGCTTGGTTCCAAGGGCCAAAGCACCAGAAACCCTCAAATAGCGCAGATATGCGGAGGTCTTCCAGGCTCTGAACGTGGTTGATAAATGGTGTAGAGAAGAATTGTCGCGCCATCGAATCCGAACTGATTCCATCGAGAAAACCGCCTGCAGTCAGCCGTAGTTTCTTCAATCCTGAATAAGAGGCGAGGTATTCCAAAAGGGATGGGACAATAACATTTAGAGCCAGCTCCTCCAAGAATATTCTTGAATTTTTCAGCGCCTTCCAAATGTCATCGATACTGGACCCGTAAGTTTGTTGTTCTTTGGAAAGCTGCAAATTCGATGAGTCGGCTCCCCAGCGCATTATTCTGTTGTAAGGGTCTTCGATGTTCATGAGGCTAAGTGACGTAAGGTGCTGGAGGTGGGGCAGCGTCACGTCGTCCAGTTTAACAAGACAGGCCCTCAACGAGAGGTGGCGAAGCCGGAGAGGGGAAGAATTCTGTGGGTAATGCTTGAAGATCTGGTGAAGGCTCTGGCTCTTGTCAGCTGCGTAGCAAGACGAGTAGCTGTTAATGTCGATAGAGGTGATCTTGGGACTCCGAGCGACCAATTTGGCGACGTTATCAACTATTTCTGCGTTGCATTTTTCACTTCTTCCGTGAATGGAGATCTCTTGAATGCCGGATAGATCGTGGAGGGGAAATGGGAAACTGCAGTCGGTGGCGTGAAGAAGAAGGACGCGCAGGTTGGGGAGTATTTTCAAAGCATCCATTACATCCTTTTGTGCCCAGTCACCATCCTTGTGGAGAGGTCTCCATCTAATGACGCTCATTGATAAGTATAAATGATAACGGCCAAGGAATGATATGAGATTTACTCCACTGATTGTACGCCTTTCAGAGAAGCGATAGCCTTGAACAGGTACCCTTTGAGTTCTTTCTCTGCCAGCATGGCCTCCAACGGTGTTTCTGGATCGGGTTCCTGAATCCACTCGCCATCCACATTTTTCCACTCAGCCCCTCGATAACCGGGGTCATATGCAGGTGAAAGCGACGTAATCTTGAGCGTCCTGGTTCCAGAAGACGCAGCGTGGCAGTCTTTCGTTGCCAATATCCGAACTTTGGAGAGATCGTTCTCGTAAGTGGCCCGGCTGAAGCTGATGGTGAGTTCACGGAAAAGTCGAGGGTTGAGAAATTCGCCGAGTTGTTTGCAAGTCAAGCGGAGATCCTTTACCGCATCTATGGTCAACTGAGTATTCCAAATATGATCAACAACGACAAGTCATTTCAATTGGATGTACTCACCTCGTCAGTAATAGCCTGAATCAACTCTGGTGCCAGAGAAAGGAAAAGCGACGGCTCGGCTTCTGGCATGCTTCAAGATCCAGCCAAAGTTGGGCTGCGGATTTATATGTAAATTGTTCAACCGCAGGCTGGGAGCTGAGCGGAGGTAGAAAGGAGAGCACCAAGGATAGTTTACGGAAGCGGTCGAGTCCATTATAACTTGGTGGTCGAGAACAGCCACCGAGAGCTTACGGTCGTCACAGGACAGACACAGGCACAAAATCAGAACAGAGTGTGGGATTACATTCGCAGTATTTACAAGAGGCGCCAAGAAAATTCTAACAATGTACATACGGCAATATTCCATATTCCGATATTATTGCAGCCATGGGATCATCAGCAAATTCTGGTTACCCCCTGTCAATGTCTCAAGTGCTCTGGAGCGGTTTGATCACATGAAGATGCCCGCAGACAAGGATCTGATGATACTCATAACCAGCGTTGTACCACAACGCTGTTGACCAAACCAGATCCTTGGATCGTCGCAGAATCGTCGTCTAGAGTGCGATTAGGGAAGGTTGTGCCAATCGTGTATGGACGAGTCAGGTTTTCCGGCCGAGAACTTGACGATGTATCAATGGTGAGAACGATAAAATCGCCAAAGGAAAATAAATGAAAGCACTCACGCATTGATGAAATTCCTGAGATCACCGACTGTGTGTGTCAGATTCATTCGGCAAACCATTCTAAGAGGATGTTAACCAAGGTATCTTCTTGAATAAGGATACAGACCTTGTGCCATCAGCCAATCGAATCTGAATACTTGTGGTAGGCTGAGTTTGATCCACTTCAAATTTAGTGAGGATTTGGCCATGTTCACTAGTATCTGGTGGTGCGCTCGGGGGGAGAGAGGAGCCAACAGGTGGGAAGGTTCCAGGCATCGAAGAAGCACCTTCGCTGGTCCCAAAGTCAGGGACAGGTGCTCCGAGGCGATGGCCAGATCCTACAAAGGCTTTGGTACCCTTCGGCGGCACATAATCCTCCTGTGTGCGCTTTGTAACACGCAGTTCAACATGTTGTCCAGGGCGGACATTTAAAATCGATGGTGGGGCGTGCCTGCACAAATATAATTATTTGCCGCTGGGAGCGCAGGAAGAGACCAGGGCTCACCCAGCATTGATCTCGGCAAGGACTCGAGCCTGGGCGGGGTCATCGTAACGCATCAGCTCCCCATCTTCAACTTGAAACCCATCTCTCCAGAATGTCAGATGACGAATCGCAGTTTCTTCTAAGATTTGGATTTAGAGAAGGTGGCAGTAGATGTGGTACAGGATATACCTTCTCCTTCCGGAGCAGAAGGATCGGGAATGAAAGAACTCTCAACTTCGTCGCTTCCAAGGGTGTGCCCTCCCCCCGAGAACGCTCCAGATGGTCGAGATTGTGCGACTGGAGCAGGGCCAGCTCTGAAGGAATTATATATTAGATAAGAGTATCGAGCAATTATCGCCTTGTTGCTTACTGCGCTGCACGCCTCAGGAGATCGCGAACCATGTTGCCTCCAGGTACCGCACCTCGGCGATCTGGGTTTTCGACTGAAATGCCACTAGAAAGATGAATGAGACATGTGTCGCGGGGATATGCAGACGTTACACTGACCTCCTTTCACCGCCTGCAAACCAACTCTCCGCTCCTTTGTTCTCATCATCGTCGTCGTCGTCATCGTCGTCATCATGTGGTGGAAGGCCACCTCCGCTGCCTCCACCCAAGCTTGCTATGCTACCGAAACGACCTCCTTCAGTTCCACCTCCCCTATTTAGCACATTTTAGTCACGAAGAACCGCATTCCATACTATTATTTCGCACCTCGATGACGAAGATCCAGACCAATCGCCGATACGACCAACTCTGGGGGCTGCAGCTGGACGTGCCCAATCCGATGGTAGGGGTTCCGCCGCATCGCCACCAAGAGTACGCCCGACGCCGGTTGGGTTGTTTCCACTGTCAGACATTTTAAAAGTTCGAGTTCAAGATCAAGATGAGGTTCAAGGGAGACGCGTCTTCATTGATGTCACATGACGACAAAGATTAGATAGATTAGATAACATTAAACCTAGGGCATCAACACGAAATTAGGAACCAAAAAGCAACGAGTACCATTCTACATAAATCTGCAGCACGAAACACGCGAAGTACTCCAAATTTCTACGGTGATTCTCATGGCATTAGAGTTCGTAACAAGGCATTAATGGGAGTCCAATGTGGCTAGATCAAAGGCAAAGTCCGTGTCTAAAATGTCCCCGAGTCCCATCGCTGAACCAACGGATCGAAATTTAAAACAAGTCATATGTCGGCCAAGCCCCGACGGACTGAATGATCCCATCGACCAATGTCTTGAGTTCACCCGCATCCACGACGCCGGACGGGGTCGTATTGATAATGACAGCAAATCCAAACCCGTCATCTCTCCTCACCAGCCACGATATGGTCCCTTGAGGGAAGAACCCATTATGACCTCGCCAGTCTGCTCCCAACGACCACCCTTTAGCATAGCCCGCATTCAGAGTCGATGCTGTCCACATTGTTGTGCGCGTGGCGGCGGCGATGATATCCGGTCTACTCAATCCGTCCACACGGCTCAGGACTCCGACGAGGTCGATGGGCCGGGCGAGCCAGCCACCGAATGAGTCAAACAGACGCCTGTTAGCCCCATCTTCCGGGTAGTAGGACACTTCGTTTGGCCTGGGCGTGGAATCCCCAAGGACCATCGTGTTCGGCGAATGCGGCGACGAATTTAGGATGTTATTACGCATGTAGGTTTCGTATGTTGAGCCTGTAGCGGCTTCGATTACTCGTCCCAAGAGGCCAAATCCAAAGTTTGAGTACTCCCACTTAGTGCCAGGAGCGACTGTTGGTTGGGCATTGTCAATCACCCAAGAGACCATATCCCCTGGTGACAAACCCCTCCACTCCTGGCCAACATTCGGAATGCCGCTCGTATGTTCCAACAAATTTTGAACAGTAACGGCCTTCGTCCATGCGCTGTAAGTCTTCGTTCCGTACTTTGTGCCCAGGATGGCGCCGGTGCCAAAAACCTTGCTCGTCAACTGGAACTTGCCCTGTTCGATCAGCTTCATAACGGCGATGGCGGTCATGGTTTTCGACACGCTCGCGATTCGGAAGAGGTGACGGTTGGCATTGACAGCTTCTCCCGTGGCCTTGTTCGCGAAGCCCGCGCCTTTAGCATAGACGAGGCGGTCATCACGCGTAATGGCAACGGAAAGGCCTGCGATGGCGTGGTTATTCATGTACGTCGTGATGGGGCTGTCGATCTTGTTTAGGTCGGATGGAGAGAAGTATATGTTCTCCCAGATGGCTGCAAAACGACTAGCACCACTGATGGTGTAGCCGCTGAGACACTTCAACCGATAACCCTGATAGTACAGGTTCTCGGTCTCGAGTTGATATCCTGTGCTCGTCAGTCCATGCCTGGCAATCCAGGGCTTCGGACCCAAGGGCTTCTCCCATAACGCCGCGTAATAATCCACATTGTTGACCGAGTACCCGCTCACCAGAGTGAGGGTGTACCCAGAACCAACTAGCTGGTTAAATGTAGTTTGGTACTGCGCAGATGTCATCCCGTGCCTTGCAACCCATGCAGGACTGCTTGCAGGCTTCTCGAAAAGCGCGGCGTATCGAGCTTCCGAACCGACAGCGTATCCACTAACGTGAACCGGCCGAAAGCCCTGCGCCGTCCAATAATTGAATTCATTCTGATAGCCCGCACCCGTCATCCCATGCCTTGCCACCCACGGAGGGGTTGACGGAGGCTTCTCGAAGATGACTACGTACTTATCGGTGCCCGTGGTAGAGGTGTAGCCATTTACGAGGACGGCTTTATAGCCTTGAGCAGCCACCTCATTGAATCTGGCCTGGTAAGCGGCACTGGTGAGGCCGTGGTTACAGATCTGGGGAGGGCCAGGGGATTGTTCGAATAGGCAAGCAAACCGTTCCACGCCGCCTGAAACGTAGCCGGTCACTTGAAGAAGGCGATAGCCTTGGGGGACGAGGTTGTCGAAGAGTGCCTGGTATTGGGCGGAAGTGAGATCATGACGCGATACAAAGGCGCGGTAGGGGAGAGCACGGGAGACGATGGAGGTCGCGTTAAGTTGAGTTGGGAGAACGAGGGCTTTGGAGAGTACGGTGTAGATGAGGAGGATTAGGAGGGGGAAGACCCGGAAGAGGGTTAGCGGTTGGGTTGAGTTGAGGAGATGCATTTGGTCGGGGAGGTTGGGCCTTCAAGCATCAAGTGCGACACCGACCTCATACAGCTCCTAACCAACTATTTAAATAAGGAGCGGAGCGGAACCGAATCACTTTCTCCTGGTCTTCCTGGTCAGTCCTTTCACATTGTGTCAAGGAATGAAGGCTGTACATGCTTTCTGATCCCGTTCCGGATGTCTGGTTCATTGTAGACTCTTCTGTAGTGATCTACGCAATTGTTGGTGCTTTGTTGTGAGGCCTAGGGTTCGAGCGCCCAAGATCTGCGTTGCCGCCAAGAACTCTTGGCGCAACTTGCGGTTCATGTAATCAACATCCTTCGTCCATTCCCGGACAGCTCGTGAACGATTTCTCTTCCTCTCTGAGCATATGTTTGTTGCGTAATTCCCCTTGGTAGGCCTTCTGTCAGGGTGACCATCTCCTATAAGTGTTATCACTCTTACCTTGTGAGTCCTTTCGCTTTTCGTCCCGTTATCCCTTTAATCCTCCCTCCGTAACTGCGGAGGCTCTCCAAGAACGACTGCCAGTGATTGAATTCTTCGTGTTTATTAAATGATTGGTGTTTCCAATTCCCACGCAAATTCGAGGGGCACAACTTTAGCATCGCCGCTACAAACCAAATATGGTCATACCTGATTTTTAGGTCGAGGTTAAAACCCCCTTCCCGGTAACGATGAGTGATATATCTGCAGATAGATGGAAGCTATGATTGGATATGATTTCCTCCAGAAGAAAGCAAAAGTTGGTCCTATCCAAAGCCCAACTCGGACCGTAGCGGGGTTTGCTCCGTTTGGTCCGTAGAACAACCGTAGATGGCATATTTTTGAGCTTCTACACCCAGCTTTAAAGAAAGCATTTTGACGGGAAAGTTGGTGAAAATTAATCCAGGAACGAAAAAACAAAGGATCTACTCGATCGCCAAGTCTGATCTCAGTTACCTTGCAGGTTTGTTGCATTATCTGGGCAGAAAGCACCGGCAAACCCCGAACGATCACATCTGTGTACATCAACCACGATCCAACTACATGCTCAGGGGTCAGTGACAACCGTACATCCATACCA
>Ga0307517_10002050_pt1 | contig 32779 bp, 35 predicted proteins | sample 23_EM_MG_FD_194515 | JGI IMG/M metagenome (GOLD analysis project Ga0307517, IMG submission 194515) | Populus trichocarpa ectomycorrhiza microbial communities from riparian zone in the Pacific Northwest, United States - 23_EM | ecosystem: Host-associated > Plants > Roots > Unclassified | place... | reverse complement strand
TTCGATCTCTCGTCAAACCCCCTTGGTCCAGATACTCGATCTCTTATCTTACGATGCAGTCGATTGCCAAATCTCAAGGAGCTTCTCCTTAATAAAGCTGACATCGACAACGACGCTTTCCCTGACGACCTATTTCCCAAGGCATCAGAGCCGGCACTCTATCCACAGCTTCAGTTACTTGACCTCGGCGAAACTAAAGTAACCGAAACGGCGATAAGATCCACGTTTACCTCTACATCGAAGGTGTTAGACTTCGAGATAACCGACTCAGCTCAGGAACCTCCTGCGGGGACGGTCAGGGTTGTCGTTGGGAAGAGGATCGTGAAGGAGGCATGGGAACTAGAAGTGGAGAGAAGCATCGAGAGACGACGTGGTCGGGTGGTCCCGTCTGACTCCGGGTTTGAAGGGGGAGGGGAAGACCAGGCGTCAGGTCCGAAGACGGTCTTGGAGGAGTCCGGGGGGTATGAACCTGCACTCACGGAGGGCCAGAGAAGGTTTGCCCAAGCCCGCGCTGCCGCACGTGTGGAAGAAGAGTCCCACGCAACTATCCACTCCCCACCTGTTGTGAACGAGCCGCCTCGCAAGCCCAATGTGATGAAAGAACCCTGGGAAGCTGAAGTAGAAGAGGGTTCGACGGTGGGCGCCCAGAGACTCCGACGAGCCAAACTTTCTTCCCAACAAACCGGAGTTTCTGTCAACGGGCAAGAGGAATCCAGGAATCCACCCGGCAACTCGGACACGGCTCAACCACCCCATTCGCTCGCTACATCGAAATACTACGTCACGGATGAACATACCCTCACCCTCCCTCCTTCGTCAGCCCCCATAAAATCCTTCATGCACGCGCGTTCCTTCTCTGTCACCCACTCGCTGACGTCGGGACCCCCATCAGACCTCACGGTCCCCACTCCCACGCTGCCTCTGTCATACATTGTGGGTCATCCTTCAGTAGCTGTGACACTCCGCGTCTTGAAGCTCGACAAGCGACGAATGGATCGTTCGTTCAGCCTCCCTCTGCTTACTGGTCTCTCGGAGGAAGGCTCCCTACCAAGATTGGAGGAACTCAGCTTTGAGAGCTGTGGCCTTGGCGACACCATTTCCTACTTCGAGGGAGATGATTCTTCGAACCGGAAATCTGAATTCCTCCTCCCCTTCCTGGCAAAACTATTTCCATCAATCCTGACACTCAATCTCACCCACAATAACCTCACTTCTCACGGTTTGACTACCGCTCATTTATCGGAATTACTTTTACATAAGGCAACGCCGCTGAGGCACCTCGAACTATCGAGCAACAGACTCACAGATCTTGAAGGGTTCGTTGGTCTCGCGGGAATGTTCAAAGGTAACAGAGAGGCCCGGAGGTGGAAAATGGACACACTAGATATTCGTGACAACGAAATCGGGAAGCTACCCGCAGAGCTGGGCCTTTTACCCTTGGACGTCTTTCTTGTCGAAGGGAACACGTATGTTTATTTATCCTATAATATACCAGGGAGTGGAACTTACGCTGATTTTTCTGGTATATGATAGGTTCCGAATTCCGCCAAGGAGAATTTGGGAACGTGAGGGAACAAAGGGACTGTTGTCTTGGCTCCGTGGGCGGCTTGATTGACGACTAGTCTCAGGTTATACAAGGTTTAGAGGGAAGATTCGGGTGCTAGTTCACATCTACCAGATCTTACTTTTGTAGTTGCTCACGCCCGGACGTGGAGATACGTTTCTTGTGAAACCACAGTTATTGTCCGTGTTGATGGGTTGCGCGCCGCGCGCGGTGGTTAAATGTAATGATCAGACCAAAACGTATATGATTAGAGCGGGGAGGTATAATAAAAGTTTAAGGATTAAGGACGTGGATACGAGAGATCGTGAATAGCCCGACGAGAACGTGGACGCAACAGCACCATGTCCTAGAAAGTAAGGGTCAAACGATCATACAGAGTGGGAAGGGTTCTTCGGAACCTCTTCGCTTGGGTCCGGGAATGAGTCCACGGGTGATGAGTCGGATGATTGTTGAATCCACATGCTGGAGTACAACCCCCCACGCTGAAGTAATTCTTCGTGGGTTCCTTGCTCTATGACAATGCCATCTTTGAAGACAAGGATCAAGTCTAGGGTAATGTACGGAATTAGTAACGGCCTCGGCCGTGTGCACAGATGTATCAAACATACCAGCTTCCACCACAGTCTTAAGTCTGTGGGCAATGAAGATACTCGTCTGGGCCTGGCCCTTAAGTTGACTATTGATATTATTCATCAATTCGAGCTCTGTATGGGCATCGAGAGCAGATGTCTGGGGAACAATAAGGCAAAGTTGCAATATAGCGGAGAGTGAGGAATGTACCGCTTCATCGAAAAAGAGGATCGGGGGATCCTTCAGCAGTACCCTGGCAACTGCCAACCTCTGCTTCTCCCCTCCTGAGATCATTAAACCCCTCTCCCCAACGGTAGTGGCATATCCATCATGCAACTTCATAATCGCATCGTGCACCCTTGCTTGTTTCGCAGCACTGATAACCTCTGCGTCGGTTGCATCCAACCTTCCGTACCTCACGTTGTGCATCACGTCCGCGTGGAACAATGGTGTGTCTTGTGGAACGATTCCAATCGCTTTCCTGACACTTTCGAGGGTGAGATCATCAATTGGCTGCCCATCAATGAGGATTCTGCCAGAGCTGGGAGTGTAGAATCGATAGAGGAGTCGAAAGACGGTGGATTTTCCACATCCAGAAGGACCGACGATGGCCACTTTCTTTCCAGCTGGAATTGTAAAAGAGATATCCTTGAAGATAAGACGGTTCTTGTGATATCCGAAGTTGACCTTGTCGAAAGTGATGGAGCCGCCCTTTATAGTTAGGTCCTTGGCTCCTATTTTATCCTATGATAGGTTTCAACAGTGGCTGAGGTCACCAGAACGTAGATATTCTCACTTTCGGAGGTTGGTTCTGGGTCTGGATGTTAAACAGGACTTCCATATCCAGCAGACTTTGCCTCAGTTCTCGATACATTGTTCCCAAGAAGTTGAGTGGCAGGGAAAGCTGAAACACAAGCTGATTGACCATTACGAGATCACCAACAGTCATGGTTCCTATGAGTTTGTAGAATCAATGCCTCACCACGCCGAACCGTATAATGAGGAGAGCCTTACCGTTCAAGACACCTTGAGCGGCGAGGAACATCATCAACGTTAGTGCAGATGAAAAAATAACGTTTTGTCCGGAATTCAGGTAAGCGAGCGATGTCGCAACTTTGATCGCAGATTTCTCGTATGAGGCAAGGTGCTTATCGTACTGCGCAATCTCGTACTTTTCGTTGTTGAAGTGCTAGGTGGGATTTAATAATTTAAGGCAGACCGTCGGGCGGACGGAGGTAGGTGACATACTTTCACAGCTTCGTAGTTGATGAGCGAGTCGATTGAAACGGTTGCTGCCTTGTTATCGGCTTGGTTGACCGCACGTCTGTATTGTATCCTAAGATTCGCAGAGAGCGTGAGGGACTGATAGATGCTTATGCAAGAACAGCGTTTACCTCCTTGAAGTGGTACGGACCGTGAACCACGTATACGCAGCCATCGTTAGGACCGTGATGGCAGCAAAGTCCCATCCAAACTTATATGTCTATACGTGCCGATAACCGGGTAAGAAAGGAGACCCGAAGGTTGTTCTGAGCGCAACACACCAGGATCCCACAAACCAACGAAACCTCAAGTGCCGTTGGAGCGATCCTGAACAACACGGATTGTAGGACGAACGTAATCCCTCTGAGGCAAAGTCAGCAAGATAATTTTGAGAAAGAGGCGAGAGGTTCGACGCACTTGGTTCCTCGATCAATGGCTCTAGTCAGCCCACCTGTCTGTCTGGACAGGTGGAATTTGAGGTCAAGGTTCAAAAGATGTTCGAAAGTTTCTCTCGCGACTTTACGAACGGCGTGCTGACCGATACTCGCAAAAACTGCATTCAGAAGTTCAGAGAATAAGGTCGCTCCGATTCTTGCTGCGCCGTCTGGAACACCACAATATATCAGATCGACCGATGCAAATCCGTTCATATGCGGTGCTTACACCCAAGGATGAGCGAACCAGCGACAACCCAAACAGTTTCACCCGAAGTTATTTCGAGATTAAGGCTGTCTACTACAGCTTTAAACAGGGCAGGGACTTGGACATTGAGCAACTGGGAATCCGCATGGTATTTAACAGAAATACGACCGAGTTGAGCGCACAATTCACCTTTCCGCCAACGAGGAGACCGAGGCCAAGAATGACTCGGCCACGGACGCCCCAGTCCCGAGGCCACATGTGTTCCATCATGTTGCGTATTATACTCCAGTCCTTCCTTCGTTGCTCCTGAACAGTAACCTCCCCCGCAGACGCAGCATTATCTTTTGGTCTTGCTACAGGGTCATTCGAAGTGGGCGGTTGGGGTTTAGCAAATGTCGGAGTCGATTGTGATGTGAGGTGACGCGACTGGCGATACAACAGCGAGATGTGTGATCGATTTACCACCCTAAGGCTCGGGATACATGGCTGGAAACGCGGCAGCGAGTTTCGGGCAGCGAGTCTCAGAAAGACCGCTGAGGTCATGAGGTGAGACGGTGAGGATATGTAGTTCTCGATCATGATGGTGGCATCCATTGCACCAAAGTCACGTGCGGGTGGAGGACCCGAGCCGCGCTGTGATCCCGAATCACACCACCACACCACCAATACCACGAGAGAGATGAGTACACTCACGAGGAACCTGCTGTGGGGAGCCGTCGGTGATGACCGGATGACCCACCGATAACCCTAGTGTTTGAGAGCTCGATTCGATGTGCGGATTTGCCAGCATACTGCATCCGATATCTGTCACTCTGCGTGCTGGTGGGGTGATTCACGGCGTCGGTGCATCCACCCCCCAGGGTCGGATGAGTATGGATCGGTACTGCAGGGCTACATCATTGCATGACCCGTGAGCATCCTTTTCCTCTGTCAAACTTCCACCTTCATTGGATCTGCAATGTCTGCACCCCAGTATTCATCTCTGACGTTTTTTTCTAGTCGCCGCATCGTCGAGGCCCGAATGCTGAAGCATACACTCCTCTACGAAGTTTTCCCTAGTCATATACCTAAGGCACGTTCAATCCGCTCGCCGGGCCCGGTCCTATTCGTCGTTAAGATTCCTGATCCCCTATATCTACAAGATTACTTCCAACAACCACTGTGGGAACGGTCAGTACTGATCGTCAGTACAAAAAGTTCAGCAGTACTGACGGTGATTTTTTTTGGACTGTGGGAGTTTAGGCGCCAAAATGTGTCAGTACCGGAGGTACTGGGAACGACCAAAAGGTGACTGAAATTTTGTACCGATTAGTCAGTACTAACATTTCCCACAGTGAACCAACTTGTCGGTATGGTGTTGATCGGCTGGTCGTCAACCCGTTTTTGGGATTACAAGGCACTCCCCGGAAGCGCAACGCCCTACGTCAAAATCTCGAGTCGTGCGTTCCCACTTTTAGCTCAAATCAGCAAGTCTCTCCACGTCTACCTACCGGACTCCGGATCCGTAGAATTGGGTCTCACTCCCAAGACTGCTTCGTGCCTTAGGCAGACTAGCGTCAGCACTCTGGAGATTGCTCCCAGGATGGGAACCCAGTAAGTAACTATTACCATTCGTGACATGACCACTTCAGGACTAACGTCTTCAAGCTTCAGTCATGGTGCTTACTTCGGGGCTGTTCTCGATGGGAAGGTCATCACTGACTACCCCGACCGAATGTCGTTGCAAGGCATACACACCAGGGCCCCTCATGATCGGGCATGGGGTGTTTGACACCGTTCCTGGGAAACAATCATTGAAACTCGATTTTCCAGACATACCCCGATCGAGACTGACAGCAAACACTGTGGGTGATACCAACGCCGCATTGTATGCTCACATCCCGCTCATTCCACTGGCCCTCCACTAATGGTGTTCGACCAGTGAAACGGGACTGCCTTTCAACGGACTCACCGTCACCGAACGAGCGTTTGCTGAAGAGACGATCACTTACTGATTGTCTTTCGTCCGTAGTGGAGACCCCAACAAGTGCAAACTTTCTAGGTCCCCCATCTGGTCCAGGTATATTCCTTCCTCGCCTTTTCCGCAGAGAGCGATGATACCACTGAGGGCAAGAGCTCAGTCGAACTCATTCATACTCGCAAGATCAACTGGCGCGCACTTCTCGGAAAGGGATCTGATATCACCCAAATGTGACAAGCACCGGCCCGATGCTCAAGTTGGACGTCACTCCGTCTTTCGTTTTTTGTTGATTATCGCTGGATCCCCCCGCAGTCCCTCGTTTCTTCCTAACACGGGTCATGTATTATCGATAGCACTTGACACCCGGTTTCGATCTCTCAACCTAGTACGTAGCACAACGTTCCCTAATGGAAATCTACGGAATATCACCTGCGAGTGCCGAATTTGGGTCGTGAGTCGAGATAATGGTGAAGACGATCGGCGTGAACCCTCTCCGCTGCCCGGCGGGCACTACCATGGCTCGATCGATGACTTACCGAGCACAGGTCGAGTTACTGATCCTCGGTGCAGGCTGGACATCGACGTTTCTAATCCCGCTCCTCGAGACCAACAAAATATCTTTTGCCGCGACTTCGAGGGATGGTCGAGAGGGGACGATCCCTTTCAACTTCGACCCACTCTCGGATAACGTTGAACAGTACAAATCCTTGCCCGACGCTACGACGGTCTTGATTACCTTTCCGGTTGTGAAGAACGTTCAGTCTTTGGTAGATGGCTACAATGAGACGAGAAATGGTGCTGGAAGTAATCGCAGTGTAAACTGGATCCAGCTCGGCAGCACGGGGTCATTTGTACGGGTACGAATACTTTGCTCGACCCTTTCACTCACCAGATGTTTACACGGAAGAGTGAACAGACTGCGGGTTGGGCGGATCGGCGCACGGATATCGAACCTGTTCCCAGAAGCGTTCAGGAGACAGAACTACTCAAGCATACGTCTGCAGCCGTCTTGCACCTTGCTGGGCTCTGGGGGAGAGAGAGGAATCCGGCCCACTGGGTTGAGAGGATTGCGCCAAACAAGAACGCTCTCGCCGCGAAGGTCGGTTTGCATTCTGTCCTATGATTTACTTATCTCACGTCGCAACGTTTTACTGAAGGGCTCCCTTCATCTGGTCCACGGGGAAGATGTGGCCCGGGCGATCCTTGCGGCACACCGGAACTTTGACAAGCTAGCGGGGCAACGGTGGTGTCTTACAGACTTGCGGGTGTATGACTGGTGGGAGCTTGTTTCCTCGTGGAATGCGTCGGCGCAGAACGGCAAGTGTGATGTTACGGAGAACCCCCGGCTTTGGGTGAAACAGCTGATGGGCGAGCGGAGCATTCGGGCTTTGCCTCGACCTATGGAACTGTTGGGTCAAACTTTGGATTCGAGGGAATTCTGGGAGGTGGTCGGAATTATTCCAGGGGTCACTCTTCACTCTGCCGTAGCTTATCTTGCCTAACAAGTAGAATTGACTCGATAACACCCGTGAAACCACCATCACAAGTTTGCCATCACGGCGCTTGGGTGAATAGCATAAAAATTACGCCCGACTTCCTCGTCACTCTTGTTCAAAGTCCATGACACATAGCCCTGCAAGCATCTCTCAGAAATAATCTCTTCGGCCAACTTCAGTCTCGGGTCGCAGGTGCTTGGCTGCAGCCCAATTCTCTCTCCAGGCCTCGCCGAACCTCACCCCCGTACGGTCAGTCGGTGCTCCCCATTGTTCTCTTCTTTGGGTGTGTCCTCTGAATCGCAGGGTTTCCTCCAAAACTCGGACGATTCGTGGACGATGCACGATAAAACAACACAATCCCCCGGTCCAAGTCGAGGGTAACCACCCTCGTAACCGATTACCTCGGCGTGCGTGCGTGCGTGCCCGGAGCGTGATCTTGGACTTGGGCCCTGGATTTGTGGCACCAGACCATCCGCTGGTCCAACTTCCCGTTGTTTCACCCGGGTCGATAACGTGATGCATATGTTACTTCCCACACGATCCTCCCACATTCTCGTTGTGTTCGTCCTCCGCCACTCTCCCTCCCCTTGCTACTCGTCCGTCCCTGTCGAATTGAGTTCTTACTGACATCACACTCCAACCTGGATAGTCAAACTCCGCGAGATCCCCTCCCCTCTGGGATGTGAGTTGTTCTTCGATATCCGCTTTCCGGGTTCGTTCGAACTGATCGGTGCCACCTAGTAATTCCAGAGGTTCGGCTGAATCTAACGCGTTTTCCACGCGTAAGACCAGCCTGTTCCCCAGATTATACTACAAGCTTTTGTATAATCTGCCGTCGTTGCCCAGGAGTGCTTCAACGCAAGGTAAGATCGCAAGTTGTTCGGTCCCACCTGTGGACCGATCGTCTGACCACTGTCTTGTGTCTTTTGTCTTCCGCACACCCTCCTCAGAACAACATAATATGTCATTGAAGCGTGTTCCTAGCGAGTCCTCGATCGACCTCCGGCCTCCAAAAAGAAATCGGTCAGATGCGAGTTCATATGCTCCATCGGAAGCCAGCATTAGCTCCATCCCGGACTTCGTTCTCTCCGCGTCAGCGAAACCGCTTCCTGTATGCACCACTTACCGCCAATCCCCTTGACTTGTTAATTTTCGTGTTTGTCCATAGAGAGCCGGTTCTTTTTCTTCCGTTTTCTCTACTCCACCCGCGTCTCCTCGCAGGCCCCACGGCGCAAGGCTACGCTCGATAACACCTCTCCCCACGCCCATGGACGAAGCTTTTGCGGATCTAGAAACATCCTTGAGGTCCCGGACGTGTACACCAGCGCCCGATAACTTCCGCTTTGTCAGCGAATCAGCTCGGTACAACATGGAATCTCAACCCCGCTCTGTCATCGACTTTTCACTCCCAACTGTCCCCGCCTCCATCGGTAGTGATGAGGGCGATGTCGAAATATTTTGCCCGTTGAGCTGGTCTTCGCAGAACATCCTGGCCTTCCCCCGCGGTAATCGTGTATACCTGAAGAATATCACCTCCACCGTGGAGGACGTTGGTTACACATTCAAGCCATCAAAGAAGCATGGTATGCTCCGGATGCTTGATTTTTGTCGCGATGCTCCGAATTTACTTGCGCTTGGAACTTCGAACGATAACATCGAACTCTGGGATATTGAGGCCAAGAAGGTGACTCGAAGCTGGACCGCTACCGGTATCACATGCCTTGAGTGGAACGAGGGACGAGTTCTTGCTGTTGGCGACAAGAAAGGTTCAATTCAGTACTACGACACTCGCATCGACGACAGGAAAGAGATGAAGATGAAGAAGGGAAAAGTCACAAGGCATGAAGCTCCCATAACTAAGATCTCCTGGAACCGAAAGGACCCCAAATATCTCGCAAGTGGCGACAAGGATGGCGTAATTTACTATTGGGACAGCCGTCAAGACGCACCGCTGAAAATGGGCGAAATGGTTCAGAGGCGGAGGAAAATGCAGCATGAGCATGCAATTTCCGTAAGCATTCCATCTTCCCGTTCGACTGTGCCGCCGATCCACCTTCTTTAGGTTATGGGCTGGTGCAATTCACGTGTTTTGGCTACGGCCGCAAACTCGCCGGACAACACCAGCGTACTTCGTGTCTGGGCGATGGATGACTATAGCGAAAATATCGAACGGCACGAGTACGACGCGACAATTGTCGGCATCCACGCGTCTTGGTGTAAAGAAATCGTTCTCACCCACGGCCTGGGGAAAGTCACTTCTCATCCAAGCAACCTCGCAGCACCAATTCCGAGCGCCATCGAAAATTCCGTCGTGGCATATGCGTTGCCGTATTTTAAGCAAGCAAAACAGGTCAAATATGTCGATTCTGGTTCGAGGAACCTTGGAAGCGTCCTCGACAGGACCGGGACGAGGATGGTGGTTGCCGTTGGAGGTGTTGATGGTGGAGCTGTGACGAACCAACTGCAAGTTTGTGATGTATGGGGAAAGAAGACCGCACCCGCTCCAGAGCCACGGTCGGTTCATGGGGGGTTGGTTAGGAGACAAAACAGTTTATCAAGTCTGTCTCGTCGAGGAAGTCTCATCATTCGTTGAAGGATCATATCTTGTTTTATTACACGACCGGTTTTTAATGGGCATGCTACCTGGATGTGATACGGATATGTACCTTTTCACCAATGTATGATACCACCTGTATGTAGAACGCCGTAGCTCTCTATCATGGTACACACTTCGCTCTCTTGAGGGTCTTCTCGTGGCCGAAGGCGACGCCAGCAACCTCCGGAAACGATTTACATCATCGAAAAAGTCGAATTCGGACCGTCAATTGAGTTCTAGGAGGGATTCCCACGTTTGCGCCTTCGTGATGGCAATGCTAAGTATACCACGTTATCTGGGGCACGTGACCGACGGTCGTGGTCCGATCCTCAGGGGGGAGATGGGCAAAAGCAAATTACCATCTCGTTCCCTCAGTACGCTTGTTAGCACTTTCGGCGACCAGCATTCTACCTCACGGACGACCCGAAGGAATGGGTCAACAACCCAGCCCATTTTATCCCCCCGTCGATCAACAAGAGACCTTGTCTTTCGGATACACCCGCCGAACTAGGTGAGTGTTTAAAGTGGAACTTCCCTGCCATTTCGGTGTATATGATGTGCTGAATTTTCACTGATTTATTTTAACAACCAATAGACCAACCACAGGCGTCCTAACGAGACAAGATGCAGAGCCCAGTTACAACTCCCTCTCAGGAACCTTCGATGAAGAAATTGAACAACTTCGGATCAAATTATCCGAGCTTCGGACCTACAGGGACACACTTTCACCAATGTCTCGCAAGTATGGAGATGAAGAAGACCCTAGCCTCGCCCAAGAGATCGAGGAAACCGAGCAGAGTCTGACAAACACAGGGTCACGAAGAAATGATTTAGCTCCCATCTCGCGCCTCCCCGTGGTGCTCTTTGCTTCGATTGCATCCTATACGAAGTGGTTTCCAGATATGACGTATCGATATATCAAAAGGATGCCCCAGATTTGGATGTGTGCTATCGTCTCGAGGCGGTGGTACCAGATCATCATGTCCTCTCCGTATATGTGGGACGTGGTGAACGCGAACTGGACGGTTAGAAGGATCAGGGCGTGGTTTGCTAGGTCCAAGACCGCGAAGCTGCGCGTTTGGATGGACGGGGTCCTAGAGGATCGAGGTTTGGCGGTCGTCCCCAGGCTCATTTCCACAGAACTCTCTCGGATCAGGAGCCTACATATAATAACCTCAGCAGCACTCATGGACTACTGGAGGCACGCCTTAGATCATGACGCACCTGTATTAGAGGCGTTCAGCCTCTTTGTCACCTACCCGCGGCGGCGCGATTACGACTGTAGGCTGAATCTCGTTTTTCCAGCATCTTATTTCCACGGTCGACCCCCGCCATTACTACGAGAGTTCGAGTTCGGTGGACCCCATATTATCTGGACATCACCTCACCTTCAGAACCTCACTTGCCTTCAAGTACATGGCCACGACCGTTCCAACCGGCCGACCGTCCCTTTGGCGCAGGTCCTCCGAGCATTGCGGCGTCTTCCGCTCCTACAATATCTAGATGCCGCGTATGAGGCGTTCCCGGACAATGACGAAAACCCCCAAAATCTGACCGTGATAATGCCGCAGCTCAAGTCCCTTCGATTTTGGGGTGGATTCGAGCGGTGGTGTCCTCTTTTCATCCGCCTGGTCCTCCCATTCGCTACCGAGATTGACCTCAATTCCACCAGCCGAGGCCCTAGCGATGCGGTAGTCCTCTTCGATTACTTGGCGGTCCACTTCCGCGACGAAAGTGGCTCTGGCGGTCGGCGAAACGCGTTTGATGCCGTGGCCATGTACCAAGATAAGAATGGCTTGAGGCTTCGGGCGGAATGCATTCGACCGACCGGTCGTTCCCCACTACACGTTGACATCAAGTCTACCGATCAGCACGAGGAGGTGTATAGGAAATTTACCGCCATAGTTCCGGTGTCACGAGCCACGAATTTATACCTTACCGGATTGGCGCCTTGCCTCAGCCAGTGGAAGGGAATCGGGCGAGCCATGCGGTCTCTGACGGTTCTGAGGCTGGTGGGCGAGACGTGCAAAACGTTCCCTAGAGTGGTATTGGAGGTAGACTATTCCACTCGACCGTTCATGCGCCTCCTTCGGATCGAGGTTGAGAAGGCTTCCTTTCGTGTCCTGACGACGACCTCGGACGAGAATTTCTGGGAGAAAATGGGGAGAAGCATTGTGGACATTTGGGAAAAGCAGATAATAGAGAGACCGTGGCAGGAACATTTGAAGGTCGTCAGGTTCCTAGCGTGTGACGGGGATGTAGATCCTGGATTTGTGCGCCTGCTCGACAGCCGTGGGATTGAAGTACAAAGTGCCGACCCCATGACGTAACTCCGTTCCGAGTCCACCGCCCCTCCATGTCCACGCAAAACAAGATTACCAGAGCATGCGATTACTGTCGTAGGAAAAAAGGTGATCCTTCAGTCCCGTGGATCATTTCTTTCAGGCTGATCCACCCACTAGCTCGCTGTGAGTCACCCCGGTGTCATGGAAGATACCCGGTCGTTCAGACATGGCCTCGCTAGGCAACGGGCCTGAGATGTTGGGTGGCAGTTGCCTGACCTGCATACGTCATTCTGTGGAATGTACTTACGACGACCCCCCAAAGGTACGCCATTCCAGCCGTACTTCCTGTTTCACGGCTTACGCGCGCGCAGGCAAGACCGACAAGAGCGTGCGATCTCTTCTCCGGACTTACCTGCGTAGGACTTACACCGTCTGCAGGTACGTGAAATCCCTAGAGGATCGCTTGGTGAGCTTAGAGAACCTCATTCGAGAGGTGTGTCTAGCTTCGATTATACGCTTGCCGTTCCTCACTCCACGGCTCTGGTAGTGCTCTATGCGCGGAATTCCACCCGATTCAATAGACACCAATCGTCATACGGGCAACGGTGGACCTGAAGACGATGGTGAAATTCAACCCAAGTTGGCCCCCCTTCCCCCCCGCGCTTTCTCCAGACGACCACACGGCGACCCTTTATCCTTCCCAGAGACGGCAGGCGGCGACAATAACCCCTTGACCGAAGCCGGGATACACTCAGTAAAATCAGTAGTCGTCCAGGAAAGCCTCAGCTCCAGATTCCACGGCGAGAGCAGCGTGTTCGCACTCACAAATACGCTCTGTGAGAAGTGGAAATTTACCAGCATGCATGACCTGCAGAGCCGCAGAAGAGAATTCTGGGAAACTCCTAAGGTATGCTTCTTGTTTATCCGAGAGTCTCGAGCTGACCTTCTTTTGCAAGTGGATGCTACCCCCTGTCCGATCTGCCCCTCTGCTCTTCGAGTTTCCCGAAATGGATCTCATGCTCCACCTGGTAGACTGTTACTTCGACAACCTCAACGTTATCCTTCCCATTCTACATCGCCCTTCTTTCATTCGCTCGATCGAGAAAGGGTTGCATAAGGTCAATGAGCACTTCGGTGCGGTGGTGTTGGTGGTATGTGCCATCGGGTGCAGGTGCACAACTGACCCGAGGGTCGTGCACGACGTAGCAACGTCGTCATCTTGCACGGCATGGAAATTGTTTAACCAAATCGCCATCAGCCGTTCGCTTAAGCCGCCTTTCATCATAAGCTCGGTATATGAGGCCCAGCTATATCCAGTACGTTCAGCTCGTCTACCTACGACGTGGTTGTGCATCGCCTGATTTGATGGCCGCACAAGTTGGCGGCGCTCTTCCACGAAGGTTACTGTCCTCCCTCAACTGTGTGGCTAATTATAGGGTATGGATTGAGGGTTATGCAAGACCACGGGGTTCATCGGAAGACCTTTTCTGCGAAGACAACGCTGGAACGAGAACTCTGGAAACGAGTACTCTGGTGCTTATCCTCGAGGGTATGCTATCTGAACAGTGGATCTAACAACACGCAGGGTTTTGGTCGTTTTAGACCGGTACTTTAGTACACTGCTTGGCAGAGCCTGCAGCTCACGGGATGAAGAGTACGTTCCCGGTTGCCTTCTTCTTACACGACAATTCACTCTACCAAGTTTTGATGCAGAACTCCCACTTCAATGTGATGACGAGAACCTGGAGGAATCGGGTTTAAAGTCCCGATCCGCATCCTGCCCACCGACGCAGATGTGCGGTTTTTTGGCTATAATCAGACTCAACCGAATCCTCGCATTTATTCTGCGGACCATAGTAAATTAACGGTACCTATGCTATCTTTTAGACTGCTGACCAGAATCATACAGTATTCAACGAAGAGGTCAAGAGCTATCCTCGGCTACGTCGGGAAGGGTTGGGAACAACATGTGGTCATGGCTCTAGACTCTGCGTTGAACAAGTGGGTCGATTGTGTCCCCGAACACCGTAAGAGTCCAGGTTCCCCCTATTTGTTTAACGTCATTCGAATTCTTTGTTTTGTTCTCAGTACGCTGGGGGTCGGAGGCTTCGAAGGCGAACAATGCATACCTGATTCAATCGACTTTCCTCTGGTGTCAATTCTACCAAACGCAACTCCACGTTCACAGAATGATCGCCCTCAGGAACCCTACAGATCCAGAACGGTCGGCGGCTTCCATGATCATATGCAAGAATGCTGCGAAACGATGCATTGAGATCGTTGAATCCGCTAACGATGTTCTCACCGTTCTCCTATGTTCGTATCTGTTGACGGTACGTTGAACTTCGCCAAACTGCGGGATCCTTTGTGGAACTGTTCTCCCAATTCAGAATTCCGTCTTCGCTTCAGCCACGTTTCTCCTTGTGATGTCCTGGAAGAAGGGGGGGCTTGACCGCAATTCTCCGGAGTGCCGCGCTATAGAGGCTAGCAAGGGGATGATAGAAAAAACATCGGGAAGGTAGGATATTATTGGGAAAACCGTACCAGTACATTCCCTCTGATCTACCTCTGACCTACTTCCCTTCTCGTAGATGGAGGGTATCTGCGTGTCTAATGTGAGCGTATTGTGTCCTTGCATTCACCACGGTTACTAAGCGGGATCTACCTCAGCAATATTCTGCACGCGTTACAGGGAATGAATGTCGACGCGCCCGCCCGTCCAAGATTCGAAGATTGGTACCGTCCACACCTCGGGACGTTTCTCTGTGTCAACAAGGACGGAGTCCTATGTCACGTAGAGTCGCCGTGGGCAAAGCACAGCAGCACCAGAGACCAAAGCCCAGTGTTGCCAATACCTGGCAAACTACCTGAGGTGGGAGGCGAAACGGAGGATGACGCCTGCACCGGATCCGGATCTTATGTAGCCCCGCTAGAACCCCTGGTGCATAACGACTTGATGGGAGGGATTGAGGGGGCAGGTATATTCTGGCCAAACTCCGTACAAGGACCCAATTCCGGACAACTCGCGGGTCAGACGTTAAATACAACGGATGGGTTGGTCTTCTCTTAATACCTTATGCTGTGATTCTGAACAACTGTTTTAGGGGTTGGGATTATGCTTTTTACGACGACTTCTTGAGTCAGATATCGAATCTAGCTGGATGATTACATGCATGGGCTCGGAGGCGTGTTTTGATCGTGTTGTAGGAATAGAGGACAACACGTAATTCTTGTATTTGTATCAGCGTAATGGCCACTACTTGTTATGCTGTTTGGTTCAATCGCAGGCTGGAATCCAGCCTCAAATCCAGACGAGAGGGGGTGTCGTCTCTAGATAAGTTGGGGGGAGGGGGCCTTTACGCTAGGGACGGCCCCGGTTCGGTTCGCGGGGATGCAGACGCGAGCGCACCGACGGGTGATACATAAATATAGCGGCCATTGTTGCTGTAAGAATAGGAGTACCGATCATTACAGCCACTTGCGATTCGATAGCACATTTTCGAAAAAAAACACGCAGGGGATTTTTTGTTCATGCACATGCGGAGCTCGGGTATACACCTACTGTAAACCGAGCCCAAAGGGACCGAATGAGAGCTGCAGTAATTAAACATGACCCTCCTGCGCACAAGAAAATCAATGTTGCTCACTCCTGCAGTGGGAGTGAACCTATCTCTCGGCGGCCAGTGTCCCGTATATTGTGGATTCATCCACTGAGACACTGCGGTTCACGAAGGAAAAGATCTGGGGTTCTCCCGACGGGCGACCCAGTCAGACGGTCAGTTCAGGTAATGGATAAGCATGCACACGGGATGGCACCCAGTAGGGGACCCTTGTCTCGGACCAATCCGGTCGTTCACATCTGCTCGCGTTTTCTTGACTGCATGCCACACCGTAAGTAGGCGGATGTACATCTGTCGATCGTGCGACCTCCGGCTTGGGTGTTTGATGTATCCAATGCATTACAACCATCAGTTCCTTATGTCGATGGCACCCTGGCCTATGGACGACGAAGTCGAAAGGCTGAGTAGGATGAGCGGGGATGCACAGTATATGCCACCACTATGATCTCCCAAGGCGGTGGGTTACAGTAGAGCATCAGTGGTGCCGGGCTCCGCATGTAAATGAAAAAAATCCTATCACGATTTGTTGCTGACAAGCTCAGCGCCCCTGCCAATATATATGGGATAGGCCCGAACGACAAACACCAAGGTTAATAATGTAACCCCCGCCGATATCTAGTACATAAAATGAGGGAATAACGAATCAGCATGCAAACAGTTCACAGGTCAACCAGGATGCCACCCGATCCCGATGAACTCTCTGCGGCTAAAACATCTTCCCAACCCTCACCGAAAGCGTCCGGCTGTTCGCTCGGACTAGCAATCCTGGCGGCTAGCTTTGGGCGGTTCTTGGAAGTGAGGTCTTCACGCCAGTTGTCGACGATCCTCGGTACCTGACTGAAGGCGAGGGCGGAGTAAGGGGTGAGACGCGACCTGGTAGGGATGATATGATATGTACCTTGGGGCGTACGTCCGGGCAAATACTGCGGCCTCTGGGATACGTTGGGTCTTGACGAGGAGGTCTACGCAAGGCTTCGTATCACCCAGCTGGAACAAAGTGGCAAAGGCCAGGTTATTCTGTCCCCTCTCCACTGAAGTAACCTCAGCTAAGTTGATCGGCCAACAAAGAGGAGGCAACTCCCACTGACCTGCGTCGTTAGCCAGTTTCTTCAGCCCATCCCGATCCCCGATTGAGAGCAACAGCAGCATCAAAGCGCTCAAATCTCCCGACTTCTCGAAGCACTCTCGAGCGAGGTCGAACCTCCAGACGGCTAAGGCTTTATCCCCGATGGCCTTCCACTTGGGCTCCGCTTCTAATTCAGGAACGGTCCTGGTAATTTCTAGCGCTGTGTCGAGGTCGTCGAGTTGCAGTGAGAGATCGAACTTGTGGTCTGGGTCGTTCGTTACTTTGAGAGCGAGTTCTTTCAAGCCTAGAAACGGAGACACAGTTAAATATCACGTTGTCATCAGGTATTCTTGGTAGTGACCTCTCGCTTCGAGGAACCTTGCCACCTTGTTTTGCTGCTCCTTCGGAATAGTTGGGAGGATCTCCTCCGCAGCCTCCATGTCACCCCGTAGGACGGCGGTCTGGTACTCGATTAAATTCAGTGACAAGGAATATCCGTAAACTTTGACGTCCTTGTCGACGAGGTACACTCGGTTGTGGGTAGGGATGTAACCCAAAAGGTACATCGGGCTACGAAAATGTGAATCTACGATACTGGCTGGGAGAAAGTGTTTGACTTACGTATCAAGTTGGCTCACGGTGAATAATTCACTTCCCACAAAGTAATTCAACTTGTTGGTTGAGGTGGTATAGATGAAACAATCTCCGACCCATCGACCGGTCTGAACGCTGTTGTGGGGTCAATGATGACAGTTTGGAACGGGGAAGGGGGTGACATACTTCTCGGGAATTTCTGCGACTAGGTCAAAGGCTTCCTCCACCCCCTCGTCCCCTAGATCGGTGCCAGCCTCGATCCTTTCGTTGTATGCATCGCGATCAAACCTAAGAACGTAGTAGGAATCTTCCGAGGTGATGGTCACTAATGTCCCTGAACCAGACCAGGAAATCTGAAATATACTGTTAAAGAGATTCAGCTGAAGTGATGAGAATAAGGGACGTCACATTTTTGGCATCCACATCGATTCGTCGTACGATCTCACCACTCTCCCAATCCCAGAAGACAACAAAACCGTTCCCACGAGCGGCCAACAGAGTACCCCCATGCAGACCCTCAACACCCCACGACCCAGAGCCTTTCATTCCTGCCCCTGTTCGTTCGCGGAAGTTCTTGTAGAGGCGGACTTTCATCCTGCCTTCCAAGACGGCATACGTGTTGGAATCACCAGCCCATGCAAACGAGGTACCGTTACCGAACGCCTTGTTCCTCCAAGCAAGGGCAGTGTATACGATATATTCTCCGTCGCCGACGACGGTCACGAATCTGCCGTTCGGAGAGTGGGATATCGCCGCAGAGAAGACCTCTGTAGTGCCTAGCTCCTTGACAGATAAGACAAGACGAGCACCATCCGCGTGTCCTTCGATGTCTTCTTGTCCAACTTGGAGATTGGCGGAGAGAACATCGGTGTTGCGAGTATATATCAGTTTGCCGGAGGGATCCATGCTGAACACAGGTTCATCTCGACCAAGCTTCACAACTACTATGCCTTCGTCGAAACCAACGGCGACCTCGTTGGCGTCGCGCCGAAGGGCCACGCACCAAGCGCGTTCCAGAGAGTAGCTGAGGGTATTTTCTAGCCGGTAGGTGCCACTGTTCCAGATCTTGACCGTACCGTCCTCACCACCGCTGATTATGATTGGTAGGTTGGGATGGAATACGACGAATAGGACGTTGTTCGTGTGACTTTCGAGAGTTTGAACGCAGCTTTTACTGAGGTAATCCCAGATTTTGATGGTTTTGTCATCGCTGGCAGTCACCAGGTACGGCCGATCTGCACCAGGGTAGAAGTCTACATAGTTGACACCTTTTTCGTGAGCATCCATGGTGAAATTTGGATTGGGAGATCCTAAAGACCACATTTTGACGGTCCTATCGAGACAGGATGAGGCGAAGGTGTTGGGGTCTTTAGGGTTTACGGCGATGTTCATAATGTAGTGGGTATGACCCTCGTAGATCTACAAGGGGTACGATGGGCGACGCAGAGAAGAGGGGAGAGTAGATATGACGTGACGAACCTGTACGCACTTCCAGTTCTTCTCCCAATCCCAGGCCTTGATTGTCATGTCATCGCTTCCGGTCAGGACAATGCTTGTGGTAGGATGGACGGTGAGGCATCGGATGTAATCTGGATGAGCCTCGAAGGCGGACACCTTCTCGTGGGTGTTGTAGTTGAAGACGCGAAGCTGGAAATCGTCCGAGCCAGCGACGAACCAGTTCTTACGAGGGATGAATTTGACACATCGAACAGGGACCTCTGAGACTTCGAATGTCTTGACGACTGCGCCCGTCTCGTGGTTGTAGATGTTGACTGTTCCGTTGTAGAGACCGGTTAAGATCCATGGCTCTGTCGGGTGGAAATCCACTCCTTTTACGCGGTCCGACCTGGAGAAAAGTTTCCGCTGTTGACCCCTGGATCGTTAGCGGAAGGCAAGAGAGACGAAGGTTACGAGCGCATACGTTGACATCGAGAAGCATTTTAGAAGTGTTGATACCGTGGAAATGTTCGATTTTCCCGACACGTCTACTCCCACCTGATGTGCTCAATCGCCAGCTTCTCCCCTGAACCCCCAGAAGCCCAAGGGTGTGGACATTTACGAAGTAATGGCTGTATCTTTAATCTAGTAGACTGATTACAGGCGGCCTCTATCACTGGTCCTGCTACAACGCCACCCAAAACGCTCGTGTATGTAGCCAGCAGATACTGAAAAGTCAAAGAGCGGATATGGAGACCTGTGTTGAACAGATCGGACGTGTACTAACGCCTAGCGTCCGCAGCCTTTGATCGTGACCGCCATGTCGACGGTGCAGAAGCGACCCAGAGCGTGCGATTCCTGTCGAAGGAAGAAAGGCGAGTCGCACTCCTCCTCACCGTTCATCCGAGGCTGAACTCCCCCAGTTCGGTGTAAGCCGCGACACTCCTGAGCTCCCCGGCACCTTGACGACGCATTTCTCATAGGCGACGGTACGGATCCGTCCGGTGGCCCGTGTGAAGCGTGCATCATCCATTCAGTAGAGTGTACCCACAATGACCCTTTGAAGGTATGTCAACTCGATCCCGCCCCGTTCCCATCGCACCATCTCACCCTAACCTCAGCCATCGAGGCCCAGAGGGTACGTATAGTCTTTCCAATACTTTATCAGCACTCAATTGCTTGTAGCTATGTGCAAAGTCTGGAGAATCGTATCGCAAACTTGGAGCGACTCATTCGCGAGGTATGTTCTGTTCCGTGCATCTATACTACTCCTCTCACCCCGCAATAGCACTCTGGTCGGAGTGGTATCGGGGACTCCTCACCCGTAACTTACGGCCGCGCTTTCACAAACCCGCATACCTTGGGAGATCAGCGTAACCTGGGGTTACTTCCCCCCAGTGTTTACTCCAATCCGGAAGACATGGACCCTTTATCACTCGCAGAAGAGATAAGCGATAGTGATGACTTTTTTTCTCTTACAGAAAAAAACCTGGGTGTCGTCCAATCTCTGGAAGAGTGCACTGGGGAACACCCCTCTCGCTTCTATGGCAAGAGCAGCCTGCTTGCATTTACTAGCCGGGCCTTCGACGAAAAGGCTGAAGCGCCGCCTACGAATCGTACACAGATGCACAGACAGCAATTTTGGGTCACCCCTGATGTAATTATTTCTATTTTATGAACTTACGCTTGCCTCTCACCCCCTTCTAGTGGTTGGTACCTATGCTCAAGCCCAAACCTGTGCTTTTCGAGTTCCCCGATATGGATCTTTTGCAACACCTTGTGGATTGTTATTTCGACAACATTAACCTGATGTTCCCAATCCTCCACCGGCCTTCTTTCGTGCGCTCGATACGACAAGGACTACACGAAGTTAATCAAGACTTCGGCGCTGTAGTCCTACTGGTGTGTGCCATTGGGTGCAGATTCACGGAAGATTCGAGGGTGATTCATGTGATCTCACCTGCTTCCTCGTGCACTGCCTGGAAGTTCTTTCATCAAGTCAACAATATACAAAAACCCCTCTATCTCCCACGCTCACTTTATGATGCCCAAATCTACCCGGCATGTCCTCTCGCTTTCTTCAAACCGCACTAGAATAACCATTACCAAAGTTAACAGCCATGTTTCTTGACGCATACTCACCACCAGATGTAGCATGGATGATGGTCGCAGTAGGACTCAGGTTCATGCAAGATACTGGGGTCCATCGCAAGTCATTCTCGGTACGAAAAACTCTCGAGATCGAACTTTGGAAGCGGTCCTTTTGGTCAGCCAGGCACAGTGTTGAAAGTTTATGTTACTGACGCTAGGACACCGGGCAGGTCATTAGTGATTCTGGACCGCTCTTTGAGCACACTTCTCGGAAGACCATGTATCTTGCAGGACGAAGAGTCAGCTTCCTTCTCTTTTATTTGTTACAGGAACCCTGATTTACCGTAGTTTCGACGCCGACCTTCCTCTCATGCGTGACGATGAGGATTTAGACGAACCCGATCTCAAGCCGCCATCGGATCAAGATCGACCGACACAGATCTCCAGCTTCATTTTTACGATAAAATTGTCCCAGATCCTCGCGTTTGCTCTCCGAACTGTTGTAAGTCGATTGAGTGACCACGAGAACTCCTATTAACGGAGCACATAGTACTCGACAAAAAGGTCCAGGGTTATCCTCGGCTATGTTGGGAAACGATGGGAACAAAATGTGATTACCACTATCGAATCGGCATTGAACAGGTGGTTGGGTACTGTTCCTGAGTATCGTGCGTTTACCCCATCATCCGTATAACTAAATGGCTTAACATCTCGATTTCTTCAGTGCGGTGGAGCTCAGAAGCTTCGAAGAAGAATCGGGTCTTCCTCATCCAATCTGTCTACCTCCAGTGCCAGTTCCACGAAGTTCGATTTCACGTTCACCGTATGTTTGCTCTAAAGGACCCTCCCGACCCGGAATTGTCAGCATCTTCGATGTCTGTCTGCAAGGACGCTGCAAGACAGTGCATAGAAATCGTAGACTCTGCTAAAGATCGACTGCTCACTTCACTTCGTTGCTTTGCGTTGATGGTAACATCTGGTACATCCTTGTTATCCTGACGTTTTAACTCCGATTTAGAAACCCGTCTTCACCTCCATTGTATTCCTGATAATTCTCACTTGGAAAACCGGAGGTATAGAGGCTGATTCACCGGAGTACCACGCAATCGAAACGGGTGCGAAGCTGGTAGATCTGACCTCCGAAAGGTATTAGTTCGTGAACCTTTGCGGCTTCCTAACCAGAGGCTAACTGCTTCTAGATGGAGGCCTGCCTTATGCATTAGGTATTCCCCGTCCGTTTTTGCGATCCGTCACTTCTGAACGGCGGATTCCTACAGTGATATGCTAAGGATATTACGTGGTTTGGCCGATGGCTCCTGCGATGGGCTCAAAGTCGGGGATTTGTACCGACTCCAATTTGAGACGGTCATGTACATCGATAAGGACGGGGTCGTATCATCAACGAGCGGATACTGGGGACCAGGTACCCGGGCTGGCACAAAATTCAAGGACGCTCCAGCGCAGCTAACCGTTCCGCTCGCCGAAAAAGGCGCTGAACAACTGAACACCGAATACAAAGAGACAAGCGGCGTTAAACCCGTTCAACCGAACGAGTTTTCTCCTATAGACTTCCTCGCGAAGTCTACGAGCTTTTCCTTCGGGACCCCCCCTTCGTCCCTGACTAAAGATGAGGGATCAAACCAACCATCCAGGGTCGATGGAAGCGACACATCACTTCTCTCGATGGGGCTCATGGTGTACAACAATTTGGTGACGGATATAGGAGGGACTACGAGGTTCTTTGATCAAGATTTCCGGAATTCGGTTCTGTTCGGATCGACACCCACTACGGGACCGCCTGCACCCGAGGACACTAGGTCCGCTCAGGGTATGGAATCCCAATCGCCCAGCGCGATGTCCGGGTGTGTACCCTTCGATGTGCGTGATGCGTGCATGTTCGTTTCTAACCGCCGGGTCAGGTACTGGGAGCGTGCTTTGTACGACAACCGCCTCGGACAGATACCTAGATAGCGTTAAGCGAAACACAACTCATACGTCAATTGATAGATTACGGTGGGCGTGTACTTAATTGTACCTCTTGGTCAACTGGCTGGATCAGAGATGTGTCGGGCATCGCGGGCGGAGTTGGTTTGGAGAAAATTGGTGGAGGGAGTGGTGATGCAGATGACCGGACTGATTAATCACAACGTTTTTTCCATTCGAGGGCACCGCGAGCGTCAGGCTCAGCCTCCTGGCGGATCTTGAATTATGTTACCCTCTGCCAAAGAAGCCGAGATGCGGAGGGCACGAAGATGTTTACAAGCACCCCCTCTGTTCAACCAATCAGCGCAGGTGCCGACACCCAGCACGAGGGCAGTCCGGTACCCAGTCTCTCGACGCCGGGTTTTCTTGGTATATTTGCTGCGAAATGCCCTTTGGTGCTTGCGCGGTCGCTGAATGGGACGTTGTTCTTAGCGTCGGAACAAAATCGCTGTCCCGACTGCTGCCGCTGTGTTTCCGTCCAAGGACACTATTGAAAGACTCGAGGCACTCGTAGTGAATAAGACAGAACTGATGTCGACATCGGGAGTCTCAGCAGCGCAAGTCCGCCCCCGGTTGACCAACTGTCCAAGTGCCTTTGGCGTCGTACAAGCGCTTGGTGTATCGGCTTTCCCAAAAACCTCACTTGTCGGTGCAATCACAGGTCTTTCAAAGCTTTGGCGCGTGGACTCGAGGCAGTTGATACAACCGGCTAATGTCGCCGGGGACTCCGGGAGAATCTCGCGGCTATGGTTGTACCAGGCCGTATTCGGGTATTTGATTCCGTAGTACGTCACGAGCCTGTGGTCGACTTCTCTGATCAGCACCCCCATGTCCTCGAAGCAAAAAAGAAACAGAGCCTGCGATTCTTGTAGAAAGAAGAAAGGCAAGCTCGCTCTCCCTCGAGTGCACTTTCCCCTCAACAGAAACTAAAACATTCAGCCAGCCCGCTGTGAGTTGCCACAGGTGCCTTGAGTGTGGTGACAATCTTTGAAATCCATCGACCCTGCACCAGGTAATGGTTCCGATATGCCTGGCGGCCGTTGTGCAACCTGTATCACCTATTCAGTAGAATGCACGTATAGCGACCCCCCTAAGGTACGTGATTGCTCTACGGAACTCGCCCCGTGGCTGTGCTTCACCTCATCCCGGCAGAGAGTCGCAGCAAAAGGGTAGGGGAACATTCAACGGTGTCGTAATCATGGACTCAGGCAGTCTCCCAAAGATACGTTCAAGTCCTGGAGACGCGCTTGGCTAAGCTGGAGCAACTTATCCAGAAGGTGCGTACAATGTCCAGACGCTCCCTACCGCCCACTCATTAGTCATTTTGTCTTGACAGTACTCGTCACAAGACACGCTAGGATCATCACCGAGCTCAACAACCCACGACCATGCAACCTGGAGCGACAGCGCTTCAGAGGATGGGGCCGGAGCACAGCCGAAATTGGGTCCTCTCCCAGCGCGCGCCTACCAAAAACCACCAGATATCGATCCTTTGTTCCCTCCGGAAGGAGGGACACCATATAGCGATGATGAGTTTCTCACTGTGGCTGAGACAAGTCCCTCCAAAGTTCCAGTGAAAAAGGTCCACGACAACACCCGGTTTTACGGCAAGAGCAGTCTTTTCGTGCTCACCAGCAAAGTGTTCGACGAGAAGCGTAGGGAGGCTGGCGTGCGTGACGTGCCCGATCAGAGGAAAGTGTTTTGGATCACCCCTGATGTGAGCCCAACCGTTGTTTGCGAATATCCCATCACTGAATTACTTCCCAGTGGATGTCCTCCATACTCGAACCCCCTCCCGTACAGTTTGATTATCCTGATATGGACCTTATGCGACACCTCGTGGACTGTTACTTCGATAATCTCAACATCATCCTTCCGGTTCTCCATCGCCCTTCCTTCATGCGCTCAATAGAGGAAGGATTGCACCGGGTCAACCACGACTTCGGTGCTACCCTGCTATTGGTTTGCGCAATCGGATGCAGATACACCGAAGATCCCAGGGTAAAGCATGAATTATCAACCTCCACATCATGCACTGCCTGGAAATTCTTCAGTCAGATCCATCAACTGAAAAAAACGCATTATCTCCCCCATTCACTATACGAGGCTCAAATCTACCCAGTACACCTTCTTGTCCCCTTTCCGACCTCGTCTAACAAAGCCTACAACAGCTGACTGCACTCTTCCTGGAAGGGTATTCTCCCCCCGTGACACCATGGGTATTAATTGGGGTGGGCCTAAGGATTATGCAAGACAGTGGCGTCCATCGCAGGTTCTTCTCGGAACAACAGTCCCTAGAAAATGAACTGTGGAAACGGGCGTTTTGGTAAGTAAACTCTTACGAGTACGTGGGCTCGAAAGCTGAAAGACATTGCGCAGGGTTCTGATCGTGTTGGACCGCTCTTTTAGCACACTTCTCGGAAGGTCGTGTGCATTACAGGATGAAGAGTACGCTTCGCTCGCTGTGTCCCTCACGCACAGCGTCTCACATCAACCAGCTTCGATGCGGATCTCCCTCTTCAATGCAACGACGAAGACCTTGGGGAGTCGGGTTTGAAGTCTCCTGTGCACTACCCAACGCAAATGTGCGGTTTCATCGCAGCCATCAAACTCAATCAAATCCTCGCATTTGCCCTTAGAACACTGGTGAGATATATGGGGGTCGTTCTCATCGATCGCTGATAATAGTTACAGTACTCGACAAACAAGTCAAGGGTCATCCTTGGTTACGTTGGAAAGCGGTGGGAACAACACATTCTCACCACCCTCGACTCGGCCCTGAACAAGTGGATGGACACCGTCCCCGAACACTGTACGTCCTCCCCTTTATTTGACGACACTGATTAACTCCCTCCTCCCCCCTCTCCTCTCAGTACGCCAGGGTTCGGAATCGTCACAAAAGGACCGAACCTACCTGATCCAATCCGCCTTCCTCTGGTGCCAGTTCTACGAAATACAACTACACATCCACCGGATGTTTGCGTTGAGGGATCCTCCTGATCAAGAGTTGACGATATCTTCTATGATTATCTGCAAAAGGGCCGCTAAACAATGTATAGGGATCATAGAATCCGCAAAGGATGTATTGGTAATCCCACTCTGTGCTCATGTTATGATGGTAAGTCATGAACCGTGTCAAATATGCTGGTACCTAATCGCATTCACTCTTTAATCCAGAAACCCATGTTCACCTCCACTATATTCCTTTTCCTGGTTTTCTTGAAGAAGGGAACTGTTGATCATCATTCATCGGAGTACCGTGCTATAAATTTTGCCACGGAAATGTTGGAGCACACGTCGAAAAGGTAACCCCGTTTATCTCCACGTAAAGTAGCTTGCTATCGCTCATGGAGAAACTCGTTTCACAGGTGGAGGACTTCCTTATTTCTACGGTGCGTCTACAACACTACCAAAACCCTCAAGGACTTCTCTCTGACGCGCGTGTGTTAGGGATATTCAAAGGGTTCTACGAGCGATGGTTGATGGCCCTTACCAGGGTTGGAAACCCACTTTTGAGGATTGGTGCCGGATCAAGTTCGAGTCAATTCTTTACGTTGACAAGGACGGCCTTTTGTCGTCCACGGAAATCAACCGCACAGCATACCCAAAGTTCCGAGCCAACGACGGGTACAATCGGGACACCTCATCTCCCACCTCAGAGTCTCGTCGGGAAACATATCCAATGGGGGGACCAATGGGCAACAAAGACCCTGGGGTCCTCCGACAGATGCTTGGGATGGGTGGGCCGGTTGGGTATGGAGCGATCCAACCAGGAGACTTACTGCCGGCAGATTTCTTCGTGAACTCTCCCAGCTTTTCCGAAAATTCCGTGCCCCCCTCATCTTCAGGATTCAGCAGTCCAGTCGGGATGAACATGAACAGGACGAACAGAACCAATGGAATTGGTGAGGGGATCAACGGATCACACATCACAGGAGGAGACTCTTCGTCTATGCTACCGATGGAACTCATGATTTACAACGACTTAATGACGGACATTGAAGGAACGGCAAGATTTCTGGGTCGGGGGTTCCAGGATTCGTTCCTGTTTGGCCCTACCCCAACGTCATCGCCAGTTCCTGTGGGTCAGCATCCATACCAGGATCCTGGGCCGCAGCCACCGGGCGCAATGTATGGGTGGGTTCTTTTCCTTCAGTCCAATCCGTTCGTTGCGGATGCTGATTGTTGTAATAGATACTGGGAACGCACTCTGTATGATAACTTCCTCAACCAGATATCCAAACAGGAAACGTAGGGATATAAGATTAGGATAGAGGGGGCTTGTCATCTAAGAGACATCCTCGACACATATACGATACATTTTGGGCGCAGTAACGGATGACTAATTCAATCCACATTTCTTGCATGAGCCGAACCAGATCTTTCTCTCTTTCGGTTCTTGTTTCAGAAAACCATTCACAGCGCTCACAGGTGGTGGCCCCATAACTTGCGTGGAGTTCCTGAGGGATTTATTGAATCGGTTCGTGACCAGTGGTGTCTCATTGCCTGTTCTGTAATCTGGATTGAATGAGGCGACACATTTACCTGAGGTCGGGCTTGGAAGCTTCCTTAACCAGCTGAGAAACGATCGTACCCTTTCACACGATGACTCGCGCTCCGATGCGATCACTCGATAGCATGTAACCTAACATGACCCCGGACACACTCATGGTAGGGCCCATGCGGGTGTTTGGCCGCCATGATATCGATTTCCCTCCTTTTATCTCGGCGCGCGGCGTATACGCACAGCTGCTTGTTCGGCAGGTCTCTCATTTGGCCCTTGGGGTTTGGGTGCAAAGCGTTTGGCTGACCAAATGAGCCGCCCCTCAACCCGATCCTGGGGGATGAGTACAAGTGGTAGTATCGTCGCAATTACAATATCAATACACTACATGGATGCAAAATGATAAAAGGGAAACTAAATAATAATAGTACGGAACAGAATACCAGCACCTAACGAGTTGAAACGAAGGGGGAGAATCATTCATGTATGAAAAAGAGAACGTGTCAGCCACGGCATATGCATAATATCCTCCTTGTGACTTTCCCCAGCTTGCTTTCACCACCACGGGGCCACCTCCACAACCTGCTGCCACCCGGATCCCTCCCGGTCTTTCCCTGCCCAGCCCTTCCACCCCTGACAGAGAGATCCAACAAACTCTCGCTGTTCAAGGACTGTGTTGGTTGACCGAGTTCACGAGCCTGGTAAGCATCATAATCTTCCCGTCTAATTACTCTCCCGTGCCGCCTCGAAGGATGCCACTTTCTCTTCCCCAGCTGCTTTTTTGCATTCGGCCGAGAGCGTGGTACGACTTTGTGGGTATGGTACACTCTTGATGGGATTCTCCCCCCCTTCAAACTGAAGTTGAAGGGCCACTTGGAGTTCGGACCGCGAATTTCGTAGTCATTACGACCGTCGTAATCGTATCTTTCGTGGCCCTGGATTGAACTGCCTTGGCTGTTACTACGACGGTTCGTGCTGGCGTGCTGGACATCCGGACGAGCTAACCGGGTGTCAGCAAAGGATGGCCGTTGAGATGAGATGAACTGACCAAAAAGGATAATCAGGATGTCGAGTTTGATGGTTGGTGGTTTGCGCATACCGACTCCAGCACTGATTTCATCTCTTCCGGTAGCTCTTCTGGGGGAACAGGGACAATGGCCAGGCGTTCTGGGGCGAACGTTCCTCTCCTGTTCCGACGACTGGGAATGCTTTCGCTGGGATTTCGCTTGGGGCGGTGAGTGGAGAAACGTTTGCTTAAAGAGTCCATTATCGTGTGTGTGTGGCGAGGGTAGGCGTTCACTTGGCCGAAGGAAAGGATGCAAGGTTATCGAGAGGGAACGGCCGAGGCGGTGGGTGTGATGGGATCTTGGTTTCCGAGTTTCGTTCGTTGCAGCGATTCCGAGGAAGAGAGTCGTAGACGGTGTAATCGCCCGGAGTGCGGCGTACGGCGTGGGGTGTGCAAGAGAGGGGTGAGGTAGGAGTTTTGCTCACGTTCATTTCATGACTCTTAAGCATCCTGTGTCGCGTGTCGACGGCCATTGGGCCGTGGAGGCTGGCCGACAAGATCTGAGCCGGCCATTTGCATACAATAGTGATGAGAGGCGTGAAGACTTTGTCCCTTTCGGGGGATTGTTCCGATCATCGTATGGCTGCCTCGCGACTAGGGTTGGGGGCCATGGCTAGACCCTAGGCGCCAGGACAGGCCAAGCGAAAGACCATGGCTGCGGACACAAGAACGTTTGATGGGGTCGAGAAGGAGATGCGCGAGGTGGGGAGTACTGTCATATGATATGCGAATAGTGACAAATCCATTGGTTATGGAATGGGGATGCGAGGACAAGAGGTTGAAGATGGAAGAGTGGATTTTGGCATTCTGGCGACTGAAACAAGGTTGATGAGCTGGTGGAGAGGGAACAAAACCTTTAACGCAGGACTGGAGGTAAGATTATTAACGATTATTGAGGTAAGTAACTGGGTGGGATGACTAGCCGAATCCTGCTCATTCCTGATGGCTAGAAAGCAGATGTACGTGAGGGGTGGTGTCACATGAAGAGAAGACACAGTTACCGCCAATTCTGTTCCACCTCCGCAGGCTCCGGCTGCACAGGATCGAATGGGCGAGGGCGCCTGTGTGGGTGCCGTTCCTTCGGGAAGAAGAAAGCGAGAAGGAGAGTAGTGACGACCAAAAAGCTTGTGGTAACGACGACCAGAAACAAGGCTCCCATAGCACCAGCGAGAGAAGCACTCCCGACTCCCAGAACGCCGGGGAGCCTCTGTCCGCCGATTACCACATAGATCCTTCCCTTCCACATTCTCGCGCCGACATACCCCTGAGCAGCACCAGTCGCGATAATGGCGAGGAAGAATATGACTACGTAGGGACATTCGAGAGACCGGCTCAGGTCGTTCGGAATGGTCCGCATCGCTAGGATTGGCAGCGCGGTGAAGGCACCTCCGACGAAACCGATCTTGCCGGAAGTGTAAGGGGGAAGAGTGGTGAAACCGGGAACACCGAGATTCTGGAGGAGGGTGTGGCCAGAGTTGAGGAAACACAGGCCAGACGCGATGCTGAAGGAGAAAGAGAGGAAAACCAGACGAGGGCTTATGTTTGCGGTCGACATGGAGGTTAGGAGACGAGTTGGTTCCCGATTGTTCCGCGAGAAACCGACTTGTAACTACGATCATCCGGGCCAGGATGCGGGGAGAGTGCACTCGCACAACTCCAGCCCGGCCGGGAGGAAGTCAAGCTCGGACTCGAGGTTGCAACGAGGCATTGATCAAACGTCGCATTATGCATGGCATACCGATTGTTATTTCATGCTACACGACTAGTTACACTTTCTGCGGGATGCCTCGATGCAAAACCCAAGCACCCGAGCTCCTTGGCAAGACGCATGTTATCTGTAAACCTGTGTGAACCCCAAACCGGGATGGCTGGGTGAGAGCGCTCGTTGCAGTGATCGCCTACCATTGGCAGGTGTGCGAGTGGTAGGTTGATGGCCGGCCACAACGGGCAAGTGACGTACGTGTTTGGAGAGGGAACCTCGACATTCATGATACCTCCTCCATGTCCTCATCATCGTCATCGTCGTCATCGTCGTCGTCGTCGTCGCCACCGGCGTCTTCCATCTTGACGTCGGAGCCACCCATCCCCAACAACCCACTGGGACCAGGTTCTGGTTTCGCCTGAGGGTGTTCGGTTAGCTGATATGGTTATAGCCAAATAAATATGCACGGGTACCCACCCCCTCTTTGAAGTTCTCCTTCAGTTCCCAAGTACCGTTGTGTTCCCCACTTCGGTGTAAGAAAGCGATATCGGTTAGCGTCTCTTTCAAGAACGCCTCTGGCTGCTGCGTCTTCTCCCGCAGGAGTTTTATCGGCCACGTCTCCCTCTCCCCAAACAGTCTGAAGAGTAGATCGAGAAGTTGATTCTTTGGCATACGAGCCATCCGTTCGAATTGGCCCTTGGCAGGCTTCTGTTTCGTTTTCTGTACAACTCATCCCATTAACCGAAAAAGACCAAAGGAAGGGAAAGAACACGTACGACAAGATCCGAAAAGGCGCTGGCATTCGCGACACCGCTACTGAGCATGTTGACACTGCCCCTCCCAGCCGTGACCTCCTCAATCATCTTGATCTGCCTCGACGGCGCGTTGACCTCCCTGTGCCTATCACGGACTCGTTTCCTGTACTTCTCTGTGAATACGGGGCGTAAGTTGCATTCGTGCTTGACTTTTCCCGCAAGAATCGTCGTCCTAGCCCGGCTACCGGGTTCTTTCTCCTTTTCGGCCACCACGAGTTGGTTATCTACCGACTCTTGTACCATGTCGAGCTCGTACTCGCTGGGCTCATCTGGGTTGGCGGGGTTTTCGGGGAGGTAGAGCTTGATTCTGCTGCTAGTCTTGAAGACACGGATGGTAGCGAGGTGGACATCCTCGCGATTGACGTTCGCCCAGCGTTCCATCAGAAATCTTGGGATCTACGGTGGATCGCCCAGGGTGTGTCAGAAGGCGTGGATCGACCAGACAAGCATGCTCACCCACCTTTACGATCCAGACTCTGCCGGTGGCAGAGTCGGTAATCATGTGCTCGTCGGGCTCAGGTTGAGTTTCCTCGCCATCTTGAGGGAGCTCGGCGTCGAAGGGCTTGTTCTCACTCTCTTCGACCTCCATCGAGCGCGGAGCAAGAGAACAAAGAGCGGCCGTGGGCTCTGATTTCCAAAAACGGAAGAGTCGGTAAATGGATCCCGTGAATTTGCAGGCTCACGTGATCCGGGATAAATCGGAGCGGCGGGATTGGCTGGGCGGGAGTTGCCGGAGGTGAACATCACCGGAGCGGGTATTTCAAGTTTTCGTCCTCGGACTCCATCTTCAACCCGTTCCACCACTTTCGCTCCCTCCCTCTCTTTAGACGTCCATATCTTTCTATACCACTCACTCTAATGCCTTCTTCCGGTAATTCTCTGCGCTGGTTTTCGGTCGGTGATTCGCTAACGGACCCGCTGCTTCACAGGTGACGCTGCTAAGGGTGCTAGTCTTTTCAAGACGCGATGCGCTCAGTGTCATACCGTCGAGGCTGGTGGACCTCACAAGGTTGGACCCAACCTTCACGGGTGAGTCCTGACTCGACTTGACCCGGAAATTACCACTGCTAATGAGCTGGCATCCAGACTGTTCGGTCGTAAGACTGGCCAAGCCGAGGGTTATTCATACACTTCCGCCAACGTGAGCAAGGGTATCACATGGAGCGAGGACACCCTCTTCGAGTACCTCGAAAACCCAAAAAAGGTGTGTGGAGCCCGTTCATGGTTTGTTCCGACAGCTGACTCTTCGACGCGTTTGCGTTGTAGTACATCCCCGGAACGAAGATGGCCTTTGCTGGTTTGAAGAAGGAGAAGGACCGTAAAGACCTTATTTCCTACCTTAAGGATGCTGTACGTATTATAAGCTCTTCCGGGTCTCAGTTCGGAGAGTTGCTGACTATTTCCAATGTCTTTCAGTGCGCTTGAGATATTGGTTCTATTATTACATTATAATCATGCATGGGTGCGAGGCTTAGACAGTAGACGGACTATTTATCGATTTGTTGTCCCCACCATGCGCCACCAC
>Ga0307517_10002049_pt1 | contig 32789 bp, 23 predicted proteins | sample 23_EM_MG_FD_194515 | JGI IMG/M metagenome (GOLD analysis project Ga0307517, IMG submission 194515) | Populus trichocarpa ectomycorrhiza microbial communities from riparian zone in the Pacific Northwest, United States - 23_EM | ecosystem: Host-associated > Plants > Roots > Unclassified | place... | reverse complement strand
CGGTACGATCACTATCACGCATATACCTACTACGGCGATGTTGGCAGATGGTTTTACGAAGCCGTATGGTAGACTCAAGCAAGAAGAGTTTGTTTTGAAACTGGGCCTAACTCGAGGATGATCGAGATCGGTCAGTTTCAGGGGGAGTGTTAGAGTTCACAGAAGTGGATAGTTGTTTCCTTTGTTCTAGACGGAAGGATAAACGGGATAGTAGTTTTAGTTGTTTCATTTGTTCTAGACGGAAGGATAGACGGAAGGATAGATGGAATGGTTTTTTGGTTATGTCTTTCCTTTGTTTAGAGTACGGAGATCGATAGGCAGAAGGGGATTACGCATGAAGGAGAGATTGATAGGTGTGGCAGAAGATAGATTGATTGAGAGAGTTTTCTTATATAGACTTATGTTTGGTTAGTTAGTTTTGTGGAGATGACGAGCGAATGAAGTTTTTGATTCTCCTCAGTACCCTTTTAGTTTTGCCCTAGTCTAGTTCGACCGGTTGACCGTTGCCTGCGCATTATCCTCGCAACAAAATCAACGTAGAAACACGCAACAGAAGTATTCTCTTCTTTGGCCCTATCGCATAATCTGTCCACCACTAGCGAGCTAGTATCGCTGCTCATTAGCACCCGAACCCCTACTTTTTGCTTCAGGGGTTGTTTCTCACCTAAGGTAAGTCTTGCCCACAGCCGGACCCCCGCAACAGAATAAAGTTGCATGCTCTGACCCCTCCCGTTGAGCGCCATCGCACCACCTCTGAAATTCGTCTGTCTGTAGCAGCCATTCCCCAACGTTGTCGGCCCGGCGTGTTCGAAGGTGTTGATGTCGAATGCGGGGCTCGAGTGGAGACAACCATGCAAGAATCTCGGCCCTCTCATCTGTCGCACCAATGTTCCACACAAAATCGGTATTGGAAAAGTTAGTGTTGAAGGAATTAGTGTTATATGAGTAGTTAGGGTTGGTGGAGGGGCTAGCATCGCCATGGCCGATATGGAGATCTGACATTTTATCGCTGGCTATGATGTTGTCGAGGTATAAATCGCTGGGTTCGTTTGATGAAGGTTGAGTAGGCTGATGGAAAGCGGGGCAATCACCAGCCCGGCGCCTTGTTCATGAACACCGGGTCACGTTGCTGGTAACCCACTCGAATTTTGTGTAACCCATCCTTTGCCGCTGATCCCAGCCGCACTTCAAGACCCACGGGACAAGACAGATGCCACAAGCACGAGTACGTTATTTCTTGCCCGCAGTGCTTGTACCCGAATACCCAGGTTCCAATTCCCTGAGATGTAATACCAGTAGGGCTTTATACGTACTTGTACGATCAGGGATGATTACTTCATGCTAGATATCCGTCCATAGCGACAGCCCCCTCACTGTTCATATCCTTTCCACTTTTAAAACTCGCTAGGGATGTCCCCGTACAGCGCCAGCAACCCATGCCAAGTACTAAATTTACATCTGCCGCCCTCATTGTGCTATGTCGCTAGATCCCGAATAACCGTGTTTGTTAGAAAATTGGGGGGGGGGGGGGGCCTGCAGACTGTTTGAAAACCATATAGTAATATGGATGTTGCCAGAAATTCTCTAGAGCTCTGAGAAATCGCTTGTGGTATAGGAGCGTCGTGAATTAGCGCATGTGCTTTCCCCCGTCGTTCTGTCATGTTTCTGGGTGAGAATGGAAATCTCCAGGATACTAGGGAAGGGTTTGGAGGTATTGCCATACGGGATCTATAAAATATACATCTATGTTATTCTTTTAGGTGGCCAATACATAGCTGGTTGCTTTTCACTTCACAGCAAGATGGATGCATGTTCCTTCGTCCCCCCGCGCTATTCCAACACCGAGGGCAACCGGGTAACTCAGTTGGTTCAGCGCTGCTTCAACTTTCGCAGCGAGCAGTCATTGCTCACTGGGCCTGGGGCATTTTGCATTTGATCTTCAACCCACGGTTAGTGGCCTCGGCAGAGGCGTTCTATACGCACAAATCGGAGAAAGCCAGGAAAATCATCTTCGGGTTGCCCCTGACATAACCCAATCCCGCCGATCATACCACCAGTTAGCCTAATGACCTGCTGTGTCTGGGATAGGATGGCAGGGGGTGCCCAAGACGAAATGGCGTAGGACCGCACCTGTGTACGAAGAATTGAGAAAAACAGGTGGAAGTATTCTATATGAGCAGGTGCTTCTCTTAATCAATTCCGAAATTGTTAAAATCCTCCCACACTTCCTTTGTTTTTTTCTTTGTCAGAAATATGTATAATCTGATGACAACCGTATTCTCGCTTCCCTTTAGATTCTAATTGATCGTATTTCAATCAGCAGGCAAAACATGAGAAGAGGGCGGAGGAAAGTCTATGTTTTTAGGTATCTCTTGTGAAGGCCACCGCGAGTCCGCGACCAGTGACATATGGACAGTGTTCCCAACGGGCCAGGCCGGCCAGGCTTCGGTAAAGCCGGGCCCGGCCTGTGCAAATTCTCTCGGATCTAGCCTGGCCTGGCCGGGCCCGCCTATAGGCAATATAGGCTTTTTCCCGGCCTGTACGGCTTCTGCCGGCCCACTCATAGCGAGCGGCTGTTCTGTGTCAACAGCAAAATTCACGGTAAATGTTTCCTCATTACTGAATATGATTAAAAATAAAGTAACGGTTTCGCTTTATTAGGAAAAAAACACAAAAAAAACTAGAGGTAGTGAATTAATTAGTGGAATTAATTGTAGAAAAAGAGTTGCTGTTGGTGGATCAACTGTGTGCAGTAGGACGGTGACTATTTCGAAGGCATCAATAAGACAGGTTGGCTGTAAATAGTTTACGAAAATAACATTGAAAATACAACTGTTTCACTTTATTCGCTTGGGGATTTACAGTGGTTGCTGCAAAATAGGGGGGAATGATGGTACGATAGGTTGTGATCGTGGCCCTGGAGGTAAATTGAGTATCACTTGTTTTGTAATTAATTAAGAAGTAATAGCCGAAGCTAAGGAGGAAAAAAATCAAAGGCGATAAACTCGAAAGAGAGGAGGGGGAATGGGGGGCCGTTGAATACCCTTAAAGCAATCTGTTCTCAACGCTAATCTCCGGGCCTATAGGCGCCTATCAGGCCTGATAGGCTTTCGTAGGCCGATCGAATTCGGCCTATATCGGCCTAGGCTATCTTCCGGAGCGGCCTGCCTTGGCCCGGCCTACGGCCTATAGGCCCCCCTACCATCGGCCTGGCCCGTTGGGAACACTGCATATGGATGCCAGACGGTGCTCCGAAAGAGAGAAAAAACAGTATCAAATTTTGTTTACTTTGCCTCAGAGAAAAATTCGATACCTATTCAATGAACTTCCTACGTTTTATAGGAAAAAATGCTTGTTATATATATCTGGAATGGTTTAGCTGCTCTGTTTGTGTCTATTTCGGGTTTTTTTTATAGTCCACGTAAGGGCCCATTTTCCTATCCCATGGGCTGATGAGACATGCAGATTCCGCACCTTCCGTATATGGTAGCTCTAGGCTGTAGCTAAGGAACTTTCAACCAATAAAAGCTCAACAATGGATGACTTTTCGAGAGGCAAAGCCACTGAGCCACAGCATAGAGCTACCGTATACGGAAGGTGCGGAATCTGCGTGTCTCATCAGTCCATGGGATAGTCAGTTGCCTAGAAATTCGGGATGGTGCCTACCGCTAAGAGGGGTTGACAGTTAGAGGTACAAGGGACAGGCATAAAAAAGTGGTACGCTGCAGGGGTGGGGTGGGTTGATTTTGGACAAAATTCTGATACGCTGCAACCGAACCACACAGACAGAAAATATGTTGAGATGGTAAAGTACATCTTAAACCCCATCCTTTACCCTACAGTTACCAACTCCAAGGGGTAAGTATTTTGAACCAACACTCCTGTGTGCAAGAAAATAAATGGGTAAGGATGACAGAGTAGAGTAGCCTCTACACATAGATCCAAAAATAATATTGATTTCTTCAATAAGCCACTGGGCTTTAAAGCCCACTTATCATAAGGCCAGCATTAAACATGGTCCCAGTTTAGAGGTTCAGGTGCCCCCTCAGCAGACACCTCTTAGGGTTTGATTTGATAGTAAATGTGTTAGAGTAGAGGTCATCTTCATCACTCATACATAATTTCCTTTATCAGTTGCATAGCATGGGAAGAAACATGGATTCTCTTAAAGTTTCCCTTCTCAAGTGTACCACCGCTTCTGAGACATTAGTTATGCACCGTACCACTTTTTTATGCCTATCCCTTGTATGTGGAGGTGTGCCGGCTAGCGAATAGTGCTCACCTACTGCATAGCGTCCAGTGTCTAGTACAGTCTTTCATGGGGTCGTGACGAATATCAGGAGGTGGCGAACAGGGATCCGTAGCAGGTATTTTTTTGTTACCCTACTTTGACGAATTCGATTTTTTGTTGCCAAATACCCCTGTTCGTCACCTCCTGATATTCGTCACGACCCCATGAGAGACTGTAGAATTTGCAAACTCACATCCGAGGCAATTTCGCTTTTTAGCCATCTATCAACAGGGATTTAGGAGGGTAGAATAGGTAGAACACCCTTGCGCCATCGGGAAACGGTGCCGATCGAGATTCCGCCGTCTAGTTTTATCGCCCGAATTTTACAACAAGACTGTTAGATAAACGGGGCCTAGCTATATCTCGGCTAGGAGTAGCATTATGATACCGGCACTACCGTCATACATGAGGCGAGCGACAACCCATTGAATTGGGCATGTATTCCCTTCTACCCGCTGAGGCGATTGCTCGACCTACTCATGAGCACACACTTAAGTTAAGAGCTAACCGAGTAGTCCAGGTTCCTTCCTCTCGCACTCCCCTGTTCATGCACCTTACAGTGAAATCCTGTGCCCGGCCGCCCGACCCGGGCTCCTAGTGGGCTAAAACTCTATCCACCAGGTTTTAATTGCTCGGGGTAGGCGGGATTTTGTTTCCCCGGATTCCCTCCAATTCCGGGAACCCGAGTCCCGCAGCACTTATCCCCGGATCTCGCAAGGCCCTAGTATTCGATACTGTATAAACTTAGATAAGAGCGCGGTGCTCTGTGCTGATGGAGTTTTCCCCTCTGTAAGTCTGGCTTTTCTTTTCATTTTTCCCCTCTCTTGTTTTATGATACTATATTTCTCGCCCCTTTTCCAAGGCAGGGGATTCTTGACTACAATACACACCGCTCTCTTACTCGAGTTAATACGGTAGTGCAAACTTGCTCGGGTATTTCAATGCTCGGACCAGGGGGGCTATGTAGTTGTGGGTACAAGTAATTGCTGGATAGCCAGAAAAAAAGCAACAGCCACAAATTATTTTCTTTGCAGATGAAGAACCTGCAGGAGTGTCATACTGGTTCTGTACTCTGCTTCGACAATTCCATTATTTCCCTTCCATACCCCCCCCCTCTTCATCCGTCCCGCCAGCCGGGGACTTCCAGACTTCCCGATCGCAACCCCCCCCCCCCCCCGCCGCACCGCAGTGACTAAATTTTTCTACAGTGTTCTCGCTACCTAATCCGAGTAACTCTTGGAAGACAAGAACTAAAAGTAGTGTGAATAGGGCCCCCACGCGCACAGCACACGACTTTTAGATGAGCGGGGAACTTTGCTTGTTTGTCTCTAAATGTCTAACTAATAATACTAGGACTACTTTTAGATATAAATCATAAACCAAATCATACGAATGAAGGGATTTCGCTGTCGCTCATCCTATCCTTCCATCGATCGCCACACAGATCCATCCTCCCCTTCTGTGCATTTCTCCGTTGCCTTGAGTACACTTGTGGTAACTATAATACAGGAGAGGCAAGTATCATAAAGACTCCCGCTGATCATAGGTTTCATGTATCCGACTCCTTTATCCCCCTACCGGCAGGTGCATTGATCCCAAGCCTAAGTGCATCCCCGAAGACTATTCAAACAATGGAACTACAACCTGAGCATGCGTAGCAGCATTCAACGACTCCCAACAGTAATTTAACTTGACCAAGAATTATACGGTACCAAAGCACCGTGGGGCTCGGTTACGCGAGGGCGAAATGCTGGAACGTTACTTTCAATTAAGACGAGGCAAAAGGATTATGAGCAGTGCTTAGCCGGAGAGGCGACTACTAAGTTAGTACAACGTCGTAGCACAAAATTTCTCCGATTTTAGCCTTTACCGTCGCCTGCTCTAGAGCGTCCACCCCCACCCCCTGCCCCAATATCAGCCCTAATAAAACCGGCTAGTGGTAATCGAGTACTTTGCTTCATGATACCATCCAGCGTTCATTCGCTTCCCCCATTCAAATTCTCCCATTCAAATTATAATAAATCCCACACCGCCTCGAACCGCAGCTAATCCTTTTCAGATGTGCTAGTTACCATTATATCATGCCTATTCGTAAAGTACTAGGCCAAAGCTTTTCGTCCGATGCCCTTTTTACACCAAAAGTGCCCATCTTCACCACCCTCTCTTATTGCGTAATGTCTATGAGAATCAGCGAAAATTTGTCCTTGTATTAGCAAACCTGTAGATAACATGAAGAAATTTACAGAATCCTTAAATATTACCAAGTGGTGGAGAAAAGCTTGTTTAAGTATCTGGTATCGGTTGCCATGTACTTTTTTGTATGAAGCCGCATACAAAAATCAAAGTCACTTTCACACTAGTTGATGCAATCATGAACCATGAAAGCTGCTTTGATTCCTTACACTTCTACTTATAGATGTTTGGATAGATAGTGACTTTCTAGCTAATAGAAAGTTTTCAAGTGTTTTTATATAAGCAGTGTTGAGAATTGTTTGTTTAAAAATGTCCATTTTTGGTGTAAAAAGGGCATCGGACGAAAAGTTTTGTCCCCGTACTGGTACATAACCATTCCCAACCCATTTGCGTTGCGGACAATCACCCATATCCCATCCCTTGGGTAGTTGAGAAATTGCCAACTCGCGACCAGGCACGGTTGTCCTATTTTGCGGGGATTCTGGTGTTGCCTGTGCCAGTAATTTATGGGTGGTTAAATCTAGGTAAGACCCTGAGTTGTGAGGCAGATTGGGAATCTTAGCTACCGGACCAGGCCAGGCCGCGCTGCTTAAGGCCCTGTTTGGCACGCAACTGTTTAAAATACTCAGTATGATATTTCCTGAAAATACGGAATGCTTTGGTGTAAGAATAGTATTTATTTCCGGGGATACTCGAGTTTCGCACTCCCAACTATTTTTTTAACTATCGGTAGCTGGACTGCCGGGCCACCGAGTCGGAAGTTGGGTGTTTCGATTTTCGGATTTGAAGATGGAAGAATGATAAATCCCGAGAACAATTTATCTTGGAAATTTAATAATAGGTTTATCATGTGTTTGCTCTTTTTTTGTTATATTTCTGGAAATACTGAGTAAAAGTGAAGGATATTTAGTCTATCTGCGTACCGGGCAGGGCCTTATACTTCCTGGGGCGAGTACAATCAATCACCAAGGGTTATCGGTAACATAATTGGGCTTTCTCGTATTGAAACCAATCGCCTGCACAACAGCAAGGGCATGGTATGCTTGCCTTACAGGGGCAGAAGTTTCCAGTGCCTGTTCCTACAGGTGGATACAAACTATACCCAGAAAGGGAAAGCTCGATTGGCAGCTCAAAAATCACCCCAGAGGCTGGAAAATTCAATTGTGCAGCACACTGTTTGGAGTGTTTCGAACCTCTGTCGTGGAGATATTGTAGAACTGGTTATGCGCTCTGGTGGTCCTTAATATGGTTTCATTCTAACTTTTGTGATCCTAATTTTGTATCTACTGCACCCGTTAAACTAGGGATATTATCTATGGCCATCTTCGCAGAAGGAAGTTGCACAGCATTTTTTGGGAGATGAGTTGGCATAAATGAGAAGACAAAACAATTATCACGGCTATCTACAAGGTTCCTTAGCCACAGCACATCCGGAGAGATCAACTATCAGTGCAAATATTTTCGACAAGGCCGCATAAGTTGGTAGCTGCGGTGAGCCTCTATCCTGGCCCTGGCAGCGACTACGAGTGTATTTGGTTTGTAGATCCAGCCTCCTACAACAGAGTGATGAATTGGCTGGTGGGTCTAGTTTTGGTATAAGTGTTGAATCCCGAGGGATGGCGGGGGTTGAGAAGCAGGAGCGGCAAGTAGTAACCTGATATACAGCAGGGTATTAGGCAATATTATATATACGCGCTGCTCTCGTGGCCGGTTTACTTCACTCGGGAATGGACCTAGAATCTCATACCGCAAAAACTGGAATAATTGGCCCTCGCGCTAGTATGTTGACTTAAGGTATGTCTCGCCAAGGTTCATACATTTGTTTAAATTTTTCCCCCCTCTACTTCGCCACTCGAATCACCGCAGTCATATCAATAGCTAGCGTTGAGACTCAGAGAAGTGAACACCGGTTTTCAGTGTTGAGACACTCATTTCCTTTTAAAATAGGGACTTTCCGTGCGTCCAACCTTATGTCAACATACTAGCGCGAGGGCCAATTATTCCAGTTTTTGGCCGTACTCTGTTCGACTGGGGCATCTTGAGCTCCATTTAGTTGGGCTTGGTTAGTGTCATGGGGTGGAACTGTTGGTTATTTTCTCAAAAATTACCGGGAGGGCAAGGGAATACTAGGGTGGGTTACTGTATTATATTGCTCGTAAGGAAGAAAAGAGTAATTTATGAACAATAAAAAGTGGAAGGGATTCAGAATTCAAAAGCAAGAAGCAGACTAAGTGAAGTGCTAATGCCGCTGGGAATGCGGAAGGAAAGAAAATTAAAACGTAGACTAGAGATTCTTACTATAAGAACCATATTTGCGCCCGACACACGACTGTAGTAGGATGGAGTGAGGAGGCCGGAGAGGAGGGGAGGGAAGGGAAAGGAAAAAGGAGCAACAGTGTCTGCGAGGTTGTTGTGAACTCTAGAAAGGGGGGTAAAGGTGGATTTCAGCGGGTGCAAGGGGTCGAAAGTGTATATCGGAGTGTCAATCGTAATACCGGGGAGGCGGCGGATGGCGTCTTTCGGGAGCTATGGGAAAATTTGTATTGATGAGGTCAAGTGGTGCTGGGGTTTGCGGGTTTACGGGCTTGTAGTAGCTTCACCACTGCCTTGTGCCGGTTCTTGGAAGCCAGTGAGAGTTGTGTCATGCCTTTTTTATCGGGAGTGCCGGGGTTGACATCTTCACGATCTAGTAGGAGCTTCACCACTGCATCATAGCCAGTCGCGGCAGCCAACAGGAGCGGGGTCCGGGCTTGGTCGTTTGGCGTATCAGGGCTAACGTCTTCTCGCTCCAACAGTAGCTCTACTACCCTTGAGCGTCCATTCACGGCAGCCAATGAGAGCGGGGTTCGACCATCGATGTTCCGCATATCGGGTCTGACCTCCTCCCGTCCCAACAGTAGCTTCACCACTCCATCATGCCCATTCTCAGCAGCCCGCAACAGCGGTGTTTCGCCATCGTTACTAGGCACATCAGGGTTGACCTCTTCCCTTCCCAACAGCAGCTCCACTACACCATTGCGCCCACCTTTGGCTGCCCACCAGAGTGGTGCTCGGTTATAGGTGTCTGGCCTATCGGGGTTGACGTCTTCTCGTCCCAATAGTAGCTTCACTACTCCATCATGTCCATTCTGGGCAGCCCAAGAGAGGGGTGTTTGGCCACCGTTGTCAGGCATACAGGGGTTAACATCTTCCCGTTCCAACAGCTGCTGTACTACTCCATCATGCCCCCTCCCGGTGCCCCATGAGAAATATGTCCGGCCACCGTTGTCAGGCATATCGAGATTGATATCCTACCGCCCCAGCAGTAGTTTCACTACACCATCATGTCCATGCTTGGCAGCCAACGAGAGTGGCGTCTGACCGGAATTGCCTTGTGTGTTGGGGTTCATATTTCCCTTTCCCAACAGTAGTCCCATCACTTCTACAGACCCGCCTTCCGCAGCCGAAAGCAGTGGCGTCTGACCACTTTTGTCCGCCCGATCAATGTTGACATCTTGTCGTTCCAATAGAAGCTTCACTACTCCCGAGTGCCCTCTACCAGAGACGCACAACAGAGGCGTACAGCCATACTCGTCAGCCGCGCTGGCTTTGACATCCCTCCTTTCTAATAATAGCTGCACCACCTCTTGGTGGCCCTCTGCAGCAGCCAGAAATATCGGCATTTGGCCATATTTGTCTGGCATGTTCGGGTTGATCCTCTTTCCCCGGACAAGATTTATCACTTGGGGCATCTTACCCCACCGGCCACCTGTGTTACTGGGCTTGGTGGATGCCCAGCTGAGAAGTAACCTCAAAACCCCCACATGACCTTTCTCAGCAGCCCATGCCAGAGGCCCAGAGCTGTTCGACGAAAGAATCTATCGGGCTTGTCGGGGTCGACGGTCTGCTGCTCCACGCAATAGCTTCGCTACCCCTTCTTGTCCACATATAGCAGCCCATATGAGCGGTGTAATGCCTAGAAAATCCCTTTTGTTGAGATCGTGGTTTGGCTGGCCTAGAAGAGCAGCTGCAACCTCAGAAATGCCGAAAACAGATGCACAATGCAGTCCGGTAAAACCGATCAGGGGACCGTTGATGGGAATATCGCGATTGTGTCGACCAGTCCTCGACACAATGTCCTGCAAAAGAAACTTGGTAGATATATGGTTTTCAATTTGGTTGAAAAGCTGGAGGGCAAGTGAGACCACCTCCTTTGAAGCGCCTCTCCTGGTATGGGAGCCCCAATATATGGAAGAGTATTTAAGGAAGGGAGTTGACTGAGGATGAGCGAAGAGCGTGGACGAAATGTCCCTGACGGCCCGAAAGTTGAGGTATGTGAGGCATGTTTCCGCCATTATCGAGTGAGTGGGTCCAAAAAGGTCGGGGCAGGTGTAAAGGTACTCTTGGAGCGTGTAGTGAATTAAGCGGATAGTCGAAGCCCCCCTATCGATAACGATAAGCCCCGCTACTACTTAACAGCGTCTCCACCGAAGGAATCCTTTCAGGATTGAGATCCTTAGACCCTATCTCGATTGCTAAGGCGTGGGAAAGCTCGTCGAGTTGCAGTAGTCTCTCCGAATGCGAGATCCACATCAATGCCGCCATCCCCAGCCTTGTTTTCCTCCCACCTTACTCCTGTATCCGCGCAATTGTGGCACCATAAACACCCTTCAAATCCAAGCCTTCAGTCATCGTCCTCAGCTTTTGTCGCCTGTCATAGGCCGTGGTTTCCCCAAGGATGGCATCCATGGTTAGGGACAGGGGTTCCGAATGGTCGGCGGAAGACTGGACTGGACTAGCTAGTCTGGTCGAAAGTCAAGTCTAGTCTAATGGTTGAAATTAGACCGACTGGACAGTCAGGATTATCGAAACCGACTCGACCAGGACTGGTCCGACCAGGTCCTCCAAGCAATAGGATATGCTATTTTCATCACAATATATTACGTTCAAATAAAGCTTTTCTTAATTAAATATATTGTTTCCATGAATTATATGGTGGGGATAGTGCCTCGCTTAGATTAGGGGTGGCGAAGATAGGTTCTTAAGTATCGAAACTATTTTGTGTGCTACAAGTGAGTGATATTACATGACCAGATGCCACAATACTTGTATTTGATGCCACTCATCCATCGGGTAATCGCATTTCCACCACATGCTATCCTCTCCGGAATGTTCTTTCAACTTGTATTGAGGGGCTGTTGATTTATAACGTGGCTTTATGATCCTACTCTAGCTATACTTCTATTCTTAGCGAGTGTTGGCCCAGGTGCCATTCCGACTCTCATGCAATCTTTTATAAAGACTGGTCTGGGACCAGTCCAAACCGGACCGGACCACCCGAGTTAGTCGGGTCCAGTCATCGACATCAACCAGGATTGGCCAGCCTGGTCCTGCTTCCAAGACTTGACCGGTCGGACTATTCGGAACCCTGGTTAGGGAAATTAATAGAAATCTGGATGTATCCATTAGTGACGGACGCAAAAAGTATTTTCCCTCCAAGTTGCTCACTTACGTTTCGAGAATATTCTCAGCAATGCTTTTGATGATTTCGCCCTCAAAACTACTATCCATCGCGTCTAGGGACGTATCCTTACTCAATCTCATCCGGATATATCCCACGATATCATCTTTGGGTTTTATAGATAAAATCGCTGCTTTCCCGCCAAGTTGCTTCTCAATCTCGCCCCGGATGTGCCGTCCGCCGGTTAGGAATATTCGCATGTTTGGGGATTTCTCGAGGATTTGTCTTAAAGAATCTAAAATCTCAGGCCGATGCCTTTCCACACATTCGTCCACTGCATCTACACATATGAATGTCGGCTGAAGTGATACGACATCCTGCAACATCTTCACAAGTTCCTGTACTCGCAGCTCCCTCCCACCAATGACCTTTTTGTGATCTCGAAATGCTCGACTCATCTCATCCGGGATCTTTTCCAATCCACTAACAATCTGTCTCAGTAGTGAACCCAGTATGTTTGTCGGATACTACTCCTCCCGCGCGGCGAAATCAACGTAGAAACAAGCGACAGCGATATTTTGTTCCTTAGCCTTATCGCATAACGTGTCTACCACGAGCGAACTAGTGCTGCCGCTCATTAATACCACAATTCTTACCCCTTCTTCGAGGGGTCTCTCACCTAAAATAGGTCTTGCCGACTGCAGGATCGCCACAGCAAAATAAAGTTGCCCGCTCGGCTCCCCCCTGTTGAGCGCCACCGTACCATCTTTGAAATTCATCTGTACCCAGTAGCCATTCCCCGATGTTGTCGGCCCGGCGGGTTCGAAGGTCTTGATGTCGGATACGGGGCTCGAGTGGAGAAAGCCATGTGAGGATCTCAGACCGATCCTCGGCTGGGGGATAGTGATTAGACACATTCAGCACATTCGACACATTAGACACATTCGACACATTGAAAGAGTTGATATTATCTGTGAATGACCCCGACATTTTCCTTCTTTTCGTTGCATCTAATGCACAGATTCCGTAGTTAGGTGTGTTGATGAAACTCCTCAAGGCAGAAGAAAAGCGGGGCTGTTGTCCAACCTTGCGCACTGCCCAAATAGGGAGGTTTCTTGGCGACAATAGTGCAATATTGCTATGTGTTGAATCTGGGAGGATGGGAAGGGCTGAGGGGCATAACCGTGCCAAGGTTCCCGCCACTTTGTAAGAGGCTAAGAGCCAGTTTGGATGGAATGGTTCCGTTCCGTTGGCCCATACAAACGACCATTTCCTGCCATTTTGAAACGGAGTAAACAAAACAGCTGCTTGGCACAATATGTATCAACCATTCCGTTTCAAAGTGATGGCAACGAGATGGTTGCCATGTAGAAATGTTAGACGAAAACTTTCCCTCTGTATCGGGGTCTGGTAAGAAGTAACTGAACAGTTATTTAAGGTTAACCAGCCAAATATATCCCTGCCCGTTCAGGTTAACTGTTCTCCACCCTAGTAGAATAATTTTGTTTGAATATTTTTCATGGAGCAACCACTGGTTGACGTTGGCAACAACCTTTTCTATGGGTCAAACCATTTCACAGCGGAAAGGTCGCCACTTCTCCCATTTCTACCAAACAGGCTCTAAGCGACCTTAAAGGTTTGACCGCACTCCAAGGGAGTGCCCAACAGCTCAACAAGACTCTCCTCAGTAAACCCCTATCGTACAACCACAACCTCTTCGATGTCTACCAAAACTAGCTCCACAATAGAAGTCCGGATCCAGCAAGCAATTTAAAGGCATAATGGACAAAAAAAATCTCATATGGATGCCATTGACCAAGAGTTTGAGGTGCATCAGCAGCGAGTCAGCGCTCACTTGGGATCCTGATAAAAGTATAATAGTGGAAACCAAGATCAAGAGGAAATGGAAGGAAATTTCAAAACAAATGTGAATAGCAGTAAAGGATGGGAGTAAGAAACAATAGCTTCAGAATCTCTTCTTTTGTGGTATAGTTGTCAATGTTTCTACTCATGTGAAATAAAGGTCCCGTTGTCCACCTCGTTGAGCTGTCGGGCATTTCGGGCACTCCCTTAGAGTGCCGTCAAACTTTAAAGGTCGCTTAGCGTCTTACAAAGTGGCGGGAACCTTGGCACGGTTAGGAGTGGTAAGTAGTAACTTAAATTACAGGAGCTGATCAGAGAATCTCATACTGTATATAAGCACTGTTTTCGTGTCTGGTTTACCGAACTCGGGGAATGGACCTGGAGAGTCAGACGCTGTTCAACCGGGACGCCTTAAGATCGTTCCATCCAGCCCCGGGAAGTATCACAAGGTTAGGGTTGAACGACCGCTCCCGCAATAAGCACCAGGGGGCAAGCGAATACTGAGATATATTACTCCATAATAAGTTGTTATGCATTTCTCGCAAGGGAGAGAATAATACTTTAGAAACAATAGAAAAAGGAAAGATTCAGACCCCATAGACAGAAACAGAGACTAAGCTAAACCTTAATACCAGACTAGTATGAAGAAGGAAAAGAAAACAGAAAAAACAAAAGCGCAGAGTGAGCGTTCATATTGCAGCTACAAGAAAATTGTTTCCACCCACGCCCGACACTAAACAGTACTAGGATGGATTGAAGAGTCAGGACCGGGGAGAAAAGGAAGGGGAGGGAGAGCAGTTGTATCTACGGGATGGCTGTGCACTCCAGGGAGGGAGGTAAAAATGACCTTCACCAAGTGGAAGCGGGTGGCATTATATATAGCGTGCCGATAGGGAGAGAGAAAAAGCGGCAAAGGATGGTTTTCGGGGGATATGAAAGATCTCGCATTGAGGGGGCTAAGCCGTGCTGAGGTTTGCAGATTTGCGGGCCTGCAGTAGCTTCACAACTGCCTTGTGCCGGTTCTTGGAAGCCGCTGAGAGTGGTGTCACACCCTTTTTGTTGGGCATTTCGGGGTCAACATCTTCTCGTTCTAGTAAGAGCTTCACCACTATGTCATGCCCATTCTCGGCAGCCAGCAGGAGCGGTGTGTCGCCAGCATCATCGAGCATATTGGGGTTGACATCTTCCCGCTCTAGAAGTAGCTCCACAATTTTAGAACGTCCCCGGTAGGCGGCCCAAGAGAGCGGTGTTCTGCCACCGTTGCTGAGAATATTGGGGTTTACATCTCCCCGCTCTAGAAGCAACTCGACAACTTTAGAATGTCCGTAGTAGGCAGCCCACGAGAGCGGTCTCAAACCACCCCGGTCAGGCATATTAGGGTTGACGTCTTCACGTCCCAGCAGCAGCTTCACTACCCTAGAATATCCCTTCTCGGCAGCCCACGAGAGCGGTGTTTGCCCATTGGTGTCAGGTATATCGGGGTTGATGTCTCCGTACCCTAATAGTAGCTTTATGACCCCCTCATGTCCATTCCTGGCAGCCAACAAGAGGGGTGTTTCGCCACCTCCGTAACGCATATCGGGGTTGACGCCTTCCCTGCCTAAGAGTAGCTTCACCACTCCTTCATGCCCACCCTCTGCAGCATGCCGGAGCAGCTCTTCGCCACCGTTGTCACCCAAACCGGAAGTGACGTCCTCCCTTCTTAACAGCAGCTCCATCACACCCTCATGTCCGTTCCGTGCGGCCCACCGGAGCGCTGACGAGCCACCGTTGTTACGCATACTAGAAGCGATGTCTTCCCTTCCTAACAACAGCTTCATTACTCCCTCATGTCCATTCTGTGCGGCATATATGAGCGGCGTTCGGTCAGAAATGTCACGAATATTAGGGTCGACCCCTCCCCTTGCTAACAGTAGCTTCATCACTCCTTCATGCCCATTCTGTGCGGCCCATGAGAGCGGTGCCCGGCTATCGTCGTCCTGCATATTGGGGTTGATGTCTTCCCTTCCTACCAGTAGCTTCACCACCCGACCATGCCCATTACCGGCCGCCCACGAGAGCGGTGATCGGCCACCGTCGTCAGGGATCTCAGGGTTGACATCCTCCAGGCCCAATAATAGTTTCACTAGTCCATCATACCCATACTTGGCAGCCACCGAGAGTGGCGTCTGACCGAATTTGCCGCGCTTGTTCGGGTTGACCTCTTTCCTCCCCACCAGTAGTCCCATCACTTCTATGGATCCGTCTTCCGCAGCCGAGAAGAGTGGCGTCTGGCCATCTTTATCCACCGTATGAATGTTTACATCTTTCCGTTCTAATAGCAGTTTCACCACTCCCGAGTGCCCTTTACTGGAAGCGCATAAAAGAGGCGTTCGACCATATCCGTCAGCCGCGTCGGCTTTGACATCCCTCATTTCCAATAAAAGTTGCACCACCCCTTCATGGCCTTCCGCAGCAGCCAACAATATTGGTGTTTGGCCATATTTGTCTGGCCTGTTGTGGTTGACGTATCTCCTTCCTGATATCATATTGAGCACTTGGACCGCCTTTCCCCACCGACCATCTACGCCATCGGGCTTCGTGGATACCCGGCCAAGTAGTAGCCTCACAACCCCCTCATGCCCCTTCTCCGCACCCCACGATAGCGCTGTTCGGCGAAAGAATCTATCGGGCTTGTCGGGGTCGACAGTGTGCTGCGCTAGCACGAGCTTCGCTACCCCCTCCTGTCCACATATCGCAGTCCATATGAGCGGCGTAATGCCAAGAAAATCCCTTTTGTCGAGACCACAATCCGGCCGGCCAACGAGAGTAGCTGCAATCTCAGTAATGCCGAAAATTGACGCACAATGCAGTCCAGTAAAACCGACCAGGGGACCACTGATGGGGACATCACGATTATGTCGACCGGTCCTCAACACGATATCATGCAAAAGTAACTTTGTAGATATATGGCTTTCAATTTGACTGAAAAGCTGGAGCGCAAGTGAAACCACCTCCTTCGATGCCCCTCTCTTAGCATGGGCACCCCAATATAAGGAACAATATTTGAGGAAGGGGGTTGACCAGGGTAGAGCGGAGAGAGTGGACGAGATGTCCTTAATAGCCTGAAAGTTAAGGTATGTGAGGCACGTTTCCGCCATTATCGAGTGAGTGGGTCCAAAAAGATCGGGGCGGGTGTGTAGGTGCTCCTGGAGGGTGTAGTGAATCAAACGGACCGTTGAAGCCTCCCTATCAATAATGAGAAGCCCCAAGCAAGAACTCAACAGTACCTCCACTGAAGGAATCCTTTCAAGGTTGATTTCCGTAGACCCTATCTCCACTGCTAGGGCGTGGTAGAGCTCATCGAGTTGTAGGAGCCGCTCCGAGTGCGAGACCCACATCAGTGCTGCCATCCCGAGCCTCGTCTTCTCCCCACCCTGCTTCTCTATCCGCTCAAGAGTCGCACCGTAAACACCGTTCAAATCCAAGCTCTCGGTCACCGTCTTGAGCTTTTGCCGCCTACCATAAATTGTAGTTTCCCCGAGGATAGTATCCATGGTTAGGGAAATTAGTAGAAATCTAGATCCCTTTGTTAGTGACGAATGTCGGATAGATCTTTCCATCGTGCTCCTAACTCACGTTTCAGGAATATTCTCGACAATGCTCTTGATGATTTCGCCCTCCAGACCACTCTCCATCGCATCTAGAGCTGTATCCTTACTCAATCTCATCCGGATATATCCTACGATATCATCATCGCTGGGTTTTACCGATAAAATTGCCAACCTCCCGCCAAGGCAGCTTTCGATTTCGCCCCGGATGTGCCGCCTTCCCGTTAGGAATATTCGAGCGTTTGAGGACTTCTCCAGGATTTGCCTTAATGATCCTAAAACCTCAGGTCGATGCCTTTCCGCACATTCGTCCAGCGCATCAACACATATAAATGTCGGCCGTAGAGACGTGACGGTCTGTAGCATCCCCACAATTTCGGCCACTCGTAAACCCCTTCCACCAATCACCTTCTTGTAATCCTGAAAGGTCTCTCTTATCTCATCCGGGATCTTTTCTAATCCGCCGACGATTTGCTTAAGTAGCGCACCGAGCATGTTTGTCGGAGACTGCTCCTCCCGAGCCGCGAAATCAACGTAGAAACACGCAACAGCAGCATTCTGTTCTTTGGCCCTATCGCATAATCTGTCCACCGCTAGTGAACTATTACCGCTACTCATTAGCACTAGCATCCTTACCTTTGCTTCGGGGGTTGTCTCTCACCTGAGGTAGGTCTTGCCGACAGCCGGACCGCCACAACAGAATAATGTCTCATGCTCCGATCCCCCCTGCTGAGCGCCATCGCACCACCTTTGAAATTCCTCTGTTTGTAGGAGCCATTCCCCAACATCGTCGGCCCGGAGGGTTCGAAGGTGTTGATGTCGGATGCGGGGCTCCAGTGGAGACAACCATGCAAGAATCTCGGACTTCTCGTCTGTAACACCAATGTTCCACACACAGTCGTTATTAGAAACATGAGTCTGAGTGTTGAAAGAATTGGTGTTATGTGAGCAGTGAGTGTTGCTGGAGGAGCTGGCATCACCATGATTGATATTGGAATGTGACATTTTATCGCTGGTTATGATGTTGTAGGGGGTATGAATTGTTGAGTTGCTTTCCGTTGATGGAAATTGAGTAGGGCTGATGAAAAGTGGGGTCATGATCCCGGCGCCTCGCGATCCCCTTGTCGTACAGTAATTGTATCATTCCACCAGAACTTTGTGTAACCCATACTTTGCTGTTGATCAGAGCCGCAGATTTCCAAGGTCCAAAACTAATACAGTTGCCTGGCCATAATGAACGCCAAGAATCCCGACTTCAAAGACCCGTTCACCAATTCTCTCTATCGCCGTTGACTACATCTTGGACTGGTGAAAAGATGCGGGGTCCTACGCCACCCCCCCAGCGCCTAACCCGCAGGTTAATAAACAACTATTGCTAATTACTACAAATCCGCAGGCACGCAAACACCAGACCGTAGCTAATATTAGCGATATGACCGTACCGATATTTACTCACAGCGTCGTCACTGGAGAAATCTGGAAGAGCATCTTAGTAATCACTCTCTCAAACACTCGGAGGGGCGGGCATAAGATTTTCCAACGTTTCACCAGTCCAAGAGATAGAAAACTACACTCCGCAGTAAATTCACTAGCGTGGCTGCGAGGAACAGCCCCTTATACCCAAAAATTCATTATAACGAGGTTTTTTATACCCATGGGCAACCGTAAGTTCGCTGAGATTCAATAGGGGGTTCACGCTGATGGTACAGGGATGCTTGCAGTTTGTCATTACGAGCCGACGTGTGTGAAACATACCGTATTGTGCGTGGACAAAATTAACCGATCACCCTGGTGAGCGTGGCAACGCATCGCTTCCTAGCCCCCGCAAAAATCATTACCACTCAACAGGCACCTCATAATACTTTCTCTTTTTTTATTAAGGTTGACAGATGGTATACAAGTACTGAGTACTGCCATTTATTTAAATTATTTTTACTTATTTTTCTTGGTTGGGTTGGGGTGGTTGTATTGAGGAGGTTAACAACATCACGGCGAAAATTATGAGCCTTCTTTGATCGGTTAATTTCGTCCACGCACAATACCTCACCTTAACCTACTGAGCCACCTCTTCAAAAATCATTTCTCACTGTGCTACTCACAACCACCCATCCCAACCACCTACCGCTACCCGCCACCCAATCGTGACTCCCCACCACACGTGCACAAAGATACTCGCCCTTCTACTATTTACATAACCTCCACTCCCATTAATTCACTTTCTCCTCTTAACTCGGGTTTCCCGCATGCCCGCCCGTTTACTCCTTCGCACACCCATCCGTTCCCCTCTCGCTGGCCCATTCACATATTCACTCGGCTACCAATTCTCTCCTTTCCTCATAGGCCCACGTTCCCACCCTCCCACTCAGCCCTTCACATGTTCGCTTGCCCGTTCACTTATTCACTTTATCGCCTGTTCATGCCAGTAAATTCACTGGTTTGCCCATCCACACGAAAATTCACCCCTTCGCTCCGTTACACATTCACTTGTTCACTTGGCCACTGGCTCGTTCACTCACGCACCAGTTTGCCCATTCCTGCTCTCACTTGCCTGCTCACCCAGTTGCTCCGTTCTGTTTTATGGTAGAACAACCCCAGTAGCCGAGTGATGTATTAGAAGTGCCGAGGGGCGGAGGCAACTGGAAGCACGCATAGTATATAGGAATACTAAAGTGTGGACGGGTGGGTATACTAGGGCATGATCATATAGCAAGGATTACTCAGGGAGGGCTTTTCACTACTGAAGCACCATACCGACCATTTCGCAAGCTACCATCGGTCGATTGATGAAAAAGTGAATACATGTGTCCCACCTAGTGCCAGCACACTACCTGCAAAAATAAATCCATAGAAACCACCCCCACAACTAAGCGCACCAGCCTAGCAAGGACTTTTGACAATCAATTGCCCCCGCTTGTTTTTCGCGGGGTTAGGGTTAGTAGGGATCCATCATGCCGGCATCCCCGGCAGTGCAGATCCCATCTTATGGTACGAAGCCGGACAGGCTGGCGATCGCTAATAGCCTCCGTCCTGATTTTTCCACCGACTGCGGGCGTATTTTGTCGGGAAGTTCAGCCCTTCTGCGGCTGTAATGATAAACTAGCCGATGTGTCTAGTTCCTGTATAAATGTTGAGTCCTGGTGGATGGGGAATGCTAAAAGCACAGGAGTGGTAAGTATTATAGTAGCCTGAATTACAGGAGATGATCAGAGAATCTCGTATATAAATGCTGATTTGATGCCTGGTTTACCCAACTCGGGGAATAAACCTAGAGTATCAGACGCCGCCCAACCGGAACGCCTTAAGCTGGTTCCACCCAGCCCTGGTAAGTATCACGAGGCTAGGGTCGAACGGCCACTCCCGCAACAAGCACCAGGAGGCCAAGCGAATACTGAGACAGATGACTCCATAATATATTACTATCTATTTCTCGCGAGAGAAAGAAGACTAATCTAGAAACAATGCAAAATGAAAAAAGTCAAGCTTTTTAGACAGGGAACAGAGACTAAGCTAAAATCTAATGCCAGACTGGTATGAAGAAGGAAGAAAACAGAAACTAAAGCGCAGAGTGAAGGTTCATATTACAGTTACCAGAATAGTATTTCCATATTCGGGAGGGGGGAAGAAAAGAAAGGGGAGGAGGAGATGCCATACCTACGAGATCGTTGTGCACTCCAGGGAGGGAGGTAAAAATGATCTTCACCAGACGGAAACGGCATTACATATATCATTGCATGCCAATCAGGAAGAAGAAGCAGCAAAGAGCAGTTTTCAGGGCGACGGGGAAAGTTTTGTATTAGCAGGGCTAAGCCGTGCTGAGGTTTGCAGATTTGCGGGCTTGTAGTAGCTTCACTACTGCCTTGTGCCGGCCCTTGGAAGCCACCGAGAGAGGTGTCTGACCCTTATTGTTGGGCATGTCGGGGTCGATATCTTCTCGTTCTAGTAAGAGTCTCGCCACTACATCATGCCCATTCTTAGCAGCTAGCAGGAGCGGTGTTTCGCCATCATTGTTGAGCATATTGGGGTTGACATCTCTTCGCTCTAGAAGCAGCTCCACAACTTTAGAACGTCCATAGGAGGCAGCCCACGAGAGCGGTGTCCAGCCACTATTACTAGGCGTATTAGGGTTGACGTCTTCCCGTCCCAATAGCAGCTTCACTCCTCTAGAACGTCCATTCTGGGCAGCCCACGAGAGCGGTGTTCGGCCATCATCGTCAGGAATCCGAGGGTTGCCATCTTCCAGGCCCAATAATAGTTTCACTAGTCCATCATGCCCATATTTGGCAGCCAACAAAAGTGGCGTCTGACCGAATTTGCCGCGCGTGTTTGGGTCGATATCTTTCCGCCCCAGCAGTAGTCCCATCACTTCTACCGATCCGTCTTCCGCAGCCGAGAAGAGTGGCGTCTGCCCATCTTTATCCACCCTATGAATGTTTACATCTTCCCGTTCTAATAGCAGTTTCACCACTCCCGAGTTCCCTTTACTAGAAGCGCATAACAGAGGCGTTCGACCATATCCGTCTGCCGCGTCGGCTTTGACATCTTTCATTTCCAATAATAGCTGGACCACCCCTTCGTGGCCCTCCGCAGCAGCCAACAATATTGGTGTTTGGCCATATTTGTCTGGCTTGTTGTGGTTGACATATCTCCTTCCCGATACTATTTTGAGCACTTGGACCGTCTTGCCCCACCGGCTATCTATGCCATCGGGATTGGCAGATACACGGCCAAGTAGTAGCCTCACGATATCCTCATGCCCATTCTCAGCACCCCACGATAGCGGTGTTCGACGAAACAATCTATCGGGCCTGTCGGGGTCGACAGTGTGTCGCTCTAGCAGTAGCCTCGCTACCCCTTCTCGTCCACATATCGCAGTCCATATGAGCGGCGTAATGCCAAGAAAATCCCTTTTGTCGAGACCACAATCCGGCCGGCCAACGAGAGTAGCTGCAATCTCAGTAATGCCGAAAATTGATGCACAATGCAGCCCGGTAAACCCGACCAGGGGACCCTTGATGGGAATATCACGATTGTGTCGACCGGTCCTCAACACGATATCATGCAAAAGTAATTTTGTGGATATATGGCTTTCAATTCGATCGAAAAGCTGGAGCGCGAGTGAAACCACCTCCTTCGATGCCCCTTTCTTAGCATGAGCACCCCAATATAAGGAACAATATTTGAGGAAGGGGGTTGACCAGGGTAGAGTGGAGAGAGTGGACGAGATGTCCTTAATAGCCTGAAAGTTAAGGTATGTGAGGCACGTTTCCGCCATTATCGAGTGAGTGGGTCCAAAAAGATCGGGGCGGGTTTGTAGGTGCTCCTGGAGGGTGTAGTGAATCAAACGGACGGTTGAAGCCTCCCGATCAATGATGAGAAGCCCCAAGCAAGAGCTCAACAGTACCTCCACCGAAGGAATCCTTTCAAGGTTTATTTCCGCAGACCCTATCTCCACTGCTAGGGCGTGGTAGAGCTCATCGAGTTGTAAGAGCCGCTCCGAGTGAGAGACCCACATCAGTGCTGCCATCCCGAGTCTCGTTTTCTCCCCACCCTGCTTCTCTATCCGCTCAAGAGTCGCACCGTAAACACTGTTCAAATCCAAGCTCTCGGTCACCGTCCTGAGCTTTTGCCGCCTGCCATAAATTGTAGTTTCCCCGAGGATAGCATCCATGGTTAAAGAAATTAGTAGAAATCTAGATCCCTTTGTTAGTGACGAATGTCGGGTAGATCCCCCCATCGTACAGCTAACTCACGTTTCAGGAATATTCTCGACAATGCTCTTGATGATTTCGCCCTCCAGACCACTATCCATCGCATCTAGAGCTGTATCCTTACTCAATCTCATCCGGATATATCCTACGATATCGTCGTCGTTCGGTTTTATGGATAAAATTGTCGCTTTTCCTCCTAGATGCTTCTCGGTCTCGCTCAAGATGTGATGCCTTCCCGTTATGAATATCCGCGTGTTTGGGGACTTCTCCAGGATTTGCCTTAACGATCCTAAAACCTCAGGTCGATGCTTTTCCACGCATTCGTCCAGTGCGTCAACACATATAAATGTCGGTCGTAAAGACGTCACTGCATGCAGCATCCCCACAATTTCGGCCACCCGTAACCCCCTTCCACCAATCACCTTCTTGTAATCCTGAAAGGTCTCTCTTATTTCATCCGGGATCTTTTCCAGTCCCCCGACGATTTGTTTAAATAGTGCACCGAGCATGTTTGTCGGAGACTGCTCCTCCCGAGCCGCGAAATCAACGTAGAAACAAGCAACAGCAGAATTCCGTTCTTTGGCCCTATCGCATAAACTGTCCACCACTAGTGAACTATTACCGCTCCTCATTAGCACTAGCATCCTTATTTTTGCTTCGGGGATTGTCTCTCACCTAAGGTAGGTCTTGCCGACAGCCGGACCCCCGCAACAGAACAATATCGCATGTTCCGATCCCCCTTGCTGAGCGCCATCGCACCACCTTTGAAATTCCTCTGTTTGTAACAGCCATTCCCCAACGTTGTCAGCCCGGAGGGTTCGGAGGTGTTGATGTCGGATGCGGGGCTCAAGTGGAGACAACCACGCGAGAATCTCTGCCTTCTCATCTGTGACGCCAATGTTCCACACACAGTCGCTATTAGAAACGTTGAAAGAATGGGTATTATGCGAGTAGTGAGCGTTGCTGGACGAGCTAGCATCGCCATGATGGATATTGGAATGCGACATTTTATCCCTAGTCATGATGTTGTAGGGGTACGCGAATTGGTAGTTTGCTTTCGGCCGATGGAAATTGAGTAAGAGGATGGAAAGTGGGGTCGCCACGATCCCGGCGCCTTGTGGGTGATCCCCATGTCGTACATGTATCAATCCGCTTGAACTTTGTGTAACCCGCACTTTGCGTTTGATCAGAGCCTCAAATTTCCGAGATCCAAGACAAATACCTTCGCTTAAACTCTCGTTAAATCCGCCATCCGGGATCTCAGCAGAAATCACACTCTAAACCGCAACAGGCTTATCAGGGCATGTTAACAAAATTACGAGCACTAGTTCATAAGATCCAATGGGCTCATCTTAAATAAGCGGTACTGTTCCCCGTCTGGAACCCCTACGGTATTCCTTGTCTTGGCCCTAACCGGAGGGATCCGAGAACGATGGTGGATTTAGCGAGAGTTTGCAGCACCACACGTATGGTATTTCTTGCCCCCAGTACTCAGGTATAAGTTCGCTGAGATTCAATAGGGGGTCCAGACTCATGACAGGGACGCTCACAGCTGAGGCGAAGCCGACGGTTAAGGAGGCTTGAGAGTGGAGGGGTGCGGCAAAGTAGACGACCTTTACCCAGAGTAGGCAGCGTAACCATTTGATGGTCTAGCTACAAGTAATAAAATAGGCTATGTTCAGTAGAGAGTCTTGCGGTCCTTACTCTTTCTGTGCTACCAGCAGCTTCCTACATATACACAAAACTCTCCTACGGGAAAAACTCTTCCTCCTCTCCATCGTTCAAGTCTGTTCTTCCATCACCATCTCTTCCCTCCAAACCACACCCTCAACCTTCCGACACATTTCGTCCTTCAATCCCTTGACTCCGTTTCAACTACTTACAGAGTTTTCCTAGTCTCTCCTTTCCGAACATTCCTGATACCCCCGCCTGTTTCGCTACCTTCATAGTGTGATACTCGTTCGTCCCATCTTCTAGCCAACACTAGTTCCAAACCTTCAGTACCCCTTAGTGCGATACCTGAATATTCCCAAATCATCTCCGCTGCACCTAATCGCTCGCCCATACACGCCATTGCTTCAACTTCAACACTTCCCAACAATCTCCAAACAAAAACTCTCCTCGTCCAAATATCCGGTGTAGTAATAGTGTCGTAGATATATAACCTTCATGAATGTTTTAACAAGCGTAATCCCAGTTGTTGTATTAGCAGTACCTTACCGAGGAGCGGAGGCAGCAGGAAGAACGCATGGTATACAGGAATACTAAACTGTGGACGTGTGAATATACTAAGGCATAATTGGATATATACAGTAGGATTATACACCAAGAAGCTTTCACCACCCAAGTACTGTACCCACCATTCCGCTAGTTACCATCAGTCAATTGATTAAAAAAGCGAATATATGTCCCGCTTGGTGCCAGCACACTACTTGCAAAGATGAATCAACAGAAATCATCTCTACAACTGAACATACCAGTCATGTATGATAAGCGGAAACCCCCTCGATTAATCACCCCATTTTGCTTTGCGCAGGGTTAGGGTTAGAAGGGATCCATCATACTCGCATCCCCGGCAGTGCAGATCTTCCCTATGGTACAAAACCGGACAAGCGCCTGATCGCGGTTAGTCTCTATCCTGATTTTTCCGCAGGCTACTGCTGTATTTTATCAGGAAGTTCAGCCTTCAGCCGCTCCGATGATAACCTAGACGATGTGTCCAGTTTTGGTATAAGTGTTAAGTCCCGGTGAATGGAAAAGGCTAAAGGCCAAGGAGTGGTAAGTGGTACCCTGAACTGCAGGAGATGATCAGAGAATCTCATATACAAGCGCTGTTTTCGTGTCCTGTTTACCCAACTCGTGGAATGGACCGAGAGTATCAGACGCTGCTCAACTAGAACGCCTTAATCTCTTTCCACCCAACCCCGGCCAGTATCACGAGGTTAGGGTTGAATAGCCATTCCCTCAACAAGCACCCGGAGGGCAAGCGAATACTGAGACAGACCACTCAACAATATTATTATGTATTCCCCGCGAGGGGGGGGGAGAATAATTTAGGACAAGGAAAAATGGAAAAAGTCAAGCTCTATAGACAGGAAACAGAGACTAAGTTAAACCTTAATACAAGATTAGTATGAAGAAGGAAGAAAACAGAAACCAAAACGCAGAGTGAATCTTGATTATACAGCGACCAGAACAGTATGTCCATTCACACCCGATACCGAAGTGTACTAGGATGGAGTGTAAGATTCGGGAGGGGAAGAAACGGAAGGCGAGGAGGAGAAGCCATATCTACGAGATTGTTGTGAGCTGTAGGGAGGGGGGTGAAAATGATCCCCACTAGGTGGAAGCGGGTGGCATTATATATAGCGTGCCGACCGGGGGGCGGGATTCCGCGGGAACAGCGGCAAAAAGAGGTTTTCGGGGGGGCAGGGAAGGCTTTGCATTGACGGGGCTAAACCGCGCTGAGGTTTGCAGATCTGCGGGCTTGCAGTAGCTTTACTACTGCCTTGTGCCGGTTCTTGGAAGCCACCGAGAGTGGTGTCACCCCCTTTTTGTTGGGCATGTCGGGGTCAACATCTTCTCGTTCTAGTAAGAGATTCACCACCACATCACTCCCACTCGAGGCAGCCAAAAGGAGCGGCGATTCCCCATAATTGTCGAGCATATTGGGGTTTACATCTTCCCGTACTAGAAGTAGCTCCACAACTTTAGAACGTCCGTAGTAGGCAGCGAACGAGAGCGGTGTCCAACTACCATTGCCAGGCATATTAGGGTTGACGTCTTCCCGTCCCAACAGCAGCTTCACTACCCTCGAATATCCATTCTCGGCAGCCCACGAGAGCGGTGTTCGCCCATTGGTGTCAGGTATATCGGGGTTGATGTCTCCGTACCCTAATAGTAGCTTTATGACCCCCTCATGTCCATTCCTGGCAGCCAATAAGAGGGGTGTTTCGCCAGCTCCGTCACACATATCGGGGTTGACGCCTTCCCTGCCTAAGAGTAGCTTCACCACTCCTTCATGCCCACCCTCTGCCGCATGCCGGAGCAGCTCTTCGCCACCGTTGTCACTCAAACCGGAAGTGACGTCCTCCCTTCTTAACAGCAGCTCCATCACTCCCTCATGTCCGTTCTGTGCGGCCCACCGGAGCGCTGATGAGCCACCGTTGTTACGCATACTAGAAGCGATGTCTTCCCTTCCCAACAACAGCTTCATTACTCCCTCATGTCCATTCTGCGCGGCACATATGAGCGGCGTTCGGTCAGAATTGTCACGAATATTAGGGTCGACCCCTTCCCTTGCCAATAGTAGCTTCATCACTCCCTCATGCCCATTCTGTGCGGCCCATGAGAGCGGTGCCCGGCTATTGTCGTCCCGCATATCGGGGCTGACGTCTTCCCTTCCTACCAGTAGCTTCACCACCCGGCCATGCCCATTACCGGCAGCCCACGAGAGCGGTGTTCGGCCACCGTCGTCAGGAATCTCAGGGTTGACATCCTCCAGGCCCAATAATAGTTTCACTAGTCCATCATACCCATACTTAGCAGCCACCGAGAGTGGCGTCTGACCGGATTTGCCGCGCTTGTTGGGGTTGATATCTTTCCGCCCCACCAGTAGTCCCATCACTTCTACGGATCCGTCTTCCGCAGCCGAGAAGAGTGGCGTCTGCCCATCTTTATCCACCGTATGAATGTTCACATCTTCCCGTTCTAATAGCAGTTTCACCACTCCCGAGTGCCCTTTACTAGAAGCGCATAACAGAGCCGTTCGACCATATCCGTCTGCCGCGTCGGCTTTGACATCCCTCCTTTCCAATAAGAGTTGCACCACCCCTTCGTGGCCTTCCGCAGCAGCCAACAATATTGGTGTTTGGCCATATTTGTCTGGCTTGTTGTGGTTGACGTATCTCCTTCCTGATACCATATTGAGCACTTGGACCGCCTTGCCCCACCGACCATCTACGCCATCGGGCTTCGTGGATACCCGGCCAAGTAGTAGCCTCACAATCCCCTCATGCCCCTTCTCAGCACCCCACGATAGCGCCGTTCGGCGAAAGAATCTATCGGGCCTGTCGGGATCGACAGTGTGCTGCGCTAGCACGAGCTTCGCTACCCCCTCCTGTCCACATATCGCAGCCCATATGAGCGGCGTAATTCCAAGAAAATCCCTTTTGTCAAGACCACAATCCGGCCGGCCAACGAGAGTAGCTGCAATCTCAGTAATGCCGAAAATTGATGCACAATGCAGTCCAGTAAAACCGACCAGGGGACCACTAATGGGGACATCGCGATTATGTCGACCGGTCCTCAACACGATATCATGCAAAAGTAACTTTGTAGATACATGGCTTTCAATTTGACTGAAAAGCTGGAGCGCAAGTGAAACCACCTCCTTCGATGCCCCTTTCTTAGCATGGGCACCCCAGTGTAAGGAACAATATTTGAGGAAGGGGGTTGACCAAGGTAGGGTAGAGAGAGTGGACGAGATGTCCTTAATAGCCTGAAAGTTAAGGTATGTGAGGCACGTTTCCGCCATTATCGAGTGAGTGGGTCCAAAAAGATCGGGGCGGGTTTGTAGGTGCTCCTGGAGGGTGTAGTGAATCAAACGGACCGTTGAAGCCTCCCGATCAATGATGAGAAGCCCCAAGCAAGAGCTCAACAGTACCTCCACCGAGGGAATCCTTTCAAGGTTGATTTCCGTAGACCCAATCTCCACTGCAAGGGCGTGGTAGAGCTCATCGAGTTGTAGGAGCCGCTCCGAGTGAGAGACCCACATCAGTGCTGCCATCCCGAGCCTCGTTTTCTCCCCACCCTGCTTCTCTATCCGTTCAAGAGTCGCACCGTAAACACCGTTCAAATCCAAGCTCTCGGTCACCGTCCTGAGCTTTTGCCGCCTACCATAAATTGTAGTTTCCCCGAGGATAGCATCCATGGTTAAGGAAATTAGTAGAAATCTAGATCCCTTTGTTAGTGACGAATGTCGGATAGATCTTTCCATCGTACTGCTAACTCACGTCTCAGGAATATTCTCGACAATGCTCTTGATGATTTCGCCCTCCAGACCACTATCCATCGCATCTAGAGCTGTATCCTTACTCAATCTCATCCGGATATATCCTACGATATCATCATCGCTGGGTTTTACCGATAAAATTGCCAACCTCCCGCCAAGGCAGCTTTCGATTTCGCCCCGGATGTGCCGCCTTCCCGTTAGGAATATCCGCGTGTTTGGGGACTTCTCCAGGATTTGCCTTAACGACCCTAAAACTTCAGGTCGATGCCTTTCCACACATTCGTCCAACGCATCAACACATATAAATGTCGGCCGTAGAGAAGTGACAGTCTGCAGCATCCCTACAATTTCAGCCACTCGTAACCCCCTTCCACCAATCACCTTCTTGTAATCCTGAAAAGTCTCCTTTATTCCATCCGGTATCTTTTCCAGCCCCCCGACGATTTGCTTCAGCAGCGCACCGAGCATGTTTGTCGGAGATTGCTCCTCCCGAGCCGCGAAATCAACGTAGAAACACGCAACAGCAGCATTCCGTTCCTTGGCCCTATCGCATAATCTGTCCACCACTAGTGAACTATTATCGCTACTCATTAGCACCGGTATCCTTACTTTTGCTTCGGGGGTTGTTCCTCACCTGAGGTAAGTCTTGCCGATAGCCGGGCCGCCGCAGCAGAATAGAATCGGATTCTCTGATCCCTCCTCCTGAGAGACATCGCACCACCTTTGAAATTCCTCTGTTCGTAGCAGCCATTCCCCAACGTTGTCGGCCCGGAGGGTTCGGAGGTGTTGATGTCTGATGCGGGGTTCGAGTGGAGACAACCACGCCAGAATCTCAGACTTTTCGTCCGTCGCACCAATATTCCACACAAAGTCGTTATTAGAAAAGTGCGTGCAGTTGAAAGAATGGGTGTTATTTGAGTAGTGAGCGTTGCTGGAGGAGCTCGCATCACCATGATTGATATTGGAATGTGACATTTTATCGCTGGTTATGATGTTGTAGGGATATGAATTGATGAGTTGTTGGGTGCCGTTGATGGAAATTGAGCAGGCTGATGGAAAGCGGGGCCAGCATGATAACTTACCCGCGCCTGGCAGTTGAGCGCCTGGCCTATCAATCCACTTGAACCCTGTGTTACACACCTCTTGCTTCTGATCAGAGCCGTAGACCCCAAGATCCAATGCCAATACCACAGTATTTCCCGCTCTCAGTACTTGTGTTCGAGCACTCAGGTTCAGGTTCGCTCAAATGCAATACCGGTAGGGGTTTCACACTTATGATATAGGGACGCTCACTCCGTGCTATATCTCCGTCAATAGTGACAGCCGTTTCACCGGTAATGTCCTTCCCCTTGATAAACACACCGACCCTCCAATGTTCCAACAAATCCTGTTATCGAGGATCCGGCAAGCGGCACAACGGGGACGGTAGATGTAGATTGGCTACTTGCTGTAACTTTCTGGAGCTGTGCGAGCAGAGCGCTGCACACGCTATTGCGGGGCTTCCCAGAGGCTACGGAGTATCATAGATGTTTGTTGAAAATTCTTCAGAGCTGTGGGAAACCCGTATTAAAATAGAAGAGCCGGATGTAATCTTGGGCTCCTTCCGTCCGTTGTTTCACTGTGTTCCTTAGTAGGAATCATGATTGTCAGGATATCAGTGGAGGGTTTGGAGATATTGCTATGGCATCTAGTATATATATCTCTAAGTAACTCTTTTGAATAGCCAATACGCAATCTATTACCTTTCGCTTCGTGGCACTTGTGATGCATTTTCCTACGGGCCCATGCGCGCTTCCACCGTCCCCATATAGTAAACTTACGCACTGCTTAAATTTTCTCTGCAAACAGCCACGGGTTATAATACTAGTGCCTAGGGCCCTTCGCATCTGCGCTTCAAGTTTGGATCCGCGATTGGTTGCTCCGGCATACCGGACACTATATGTAAATTTCTAAGAAAAGCAAGCAAAGCTTTCTCTGCGCTGCCTCTGGCTCAACCAAATCCAGTGAGTCATATCCCTGGTTAATGGGCTGTTGGGTCCAGCTTAGGAGTAGGGTGGCCGGAGGTGCTCAAGAAAAAAGGCGCAGCGTTCTACACGAGCACAGTACACTATGTAGAATTTTAAAAATAATAATAGTGGAAGCCAGCAAACTATGTGATCCCGGGCTTCTTTCGATCTATTCCAGAATTGTTCTAATACGGTCAGAATTGCTTAATTTGTTTTTTTCTTCGCAAGAAATCAGTGTAATACGACAACAACCATACCCACTAATCTTTTGGAGTTGTGATTCATAGTATTTCAATTAGCCGAGGATGGTGTGAGAAGAGAGCACAAGAAAGGTCCTATCTTCAGAGAGCTCTAATGAAAGCTACTGTAAATAGTAACATAACGAAGAAGACAGCGAATGGTGGGGATGGCGGACGGTACGCCAAAAAAAAAAAAAGCTAGTAAGGAATATTATTTAATTCATTTTAGGAAAACATTATAAACTCCTCCCGTAGGATTTCCATATCGTCTAGGAAATAAGACTGCCAAACTATCTCTGCGATGGTTTGACCGTTCCGTTCATTTCTATTGAGGGTCCTTGGATTGTGCAAGTTATGTCTCGGCTAAGGATAATATCCAAAGGTTTGAACATAAATGCAGGTATTGAAATGGCTTCGCCAGCCACGGAGCAACGGAAGACAAGAATCAGGTGGGAAAGGAAGAACTGCAGATAAACTAGTCCGGATAGCAAAATGGTAGGGATAAGGGGAAGTGCCTGGACTACTTTGTGGGGCGTTGTTTGCGGGGGTTAGGTGACTGGGTTAGAACTTATCTTTTTCTCGGGGAGGAGCGACAGTTCATATATCGGTACCATACAAGTCTTGAGATAGTGGAAGTGAAAATAGAGATGGAAAGGATAGCAAAGGAATCCAAACCGCATGGATCGGCCTATCCGGCACTAAGTATAAGAAAGGGCTTTAAGGAGGGAAGGAATGAAAACAATTTCTAAAAGACAATAAAAAGCCAGTCCCTATGAAACTTCAACCGCCGACAAGAAATAAAGCAATCCGAGGTGATAGACCAGCTTATCCCGCGACTGTCTATAACACCAACAGTTAAAGAAATACGGTAGTGTCCTGCAGGGGCAACAACGGAATTTGCGACCGGCTTAAACCTCAACGATGAGGTCTGGGTTTTCGGCTCTCCCCCAGTGTAGCGGAGAAGGGGGTATTCCCACGTCCCAGAACATTTACCTTTTGCTCGGGTATCTACGGTACCGATAGGGCAGTCAAAAAGTCGTAAAGCGAGCGTCCAAAGTGGTATAAGTGTATTCCCGCGATAGGGCCTCTATTCAGCCTACCACGTACTGTGCCTGCAAAGTTAAACCCTCCTATTGTCTTCCATCTTCTATAAAATAAGCCTTGATAGAGTATAAGTATCATGATAATAATATTATTATGATTATGTAGCCTCCCTGCATTGAATTGCCAATAGGGCATGGGTATGAGAGGTGTACAGGGGTCTGGTAGTAGACTGGTACGCGATGATGGATTGTTTTCACACCCCGCAATAGCGAGCATAGGATAGACCGACCGTGCCCTGAGCGAGGTGGTGCCCTCAGCGAGGCATGGTAGTGTTGCTGTGGCGGAACCGGTGTTTAGTAAGAGTCCTCATTGGACTATGAGCGCCGCGCCTCGCTGAGGGCA
>Ga0307517_10002048_pt1 | contig 32795 bp, 30 predicted proteins | sample 23_EM_MG_FD_194515 | JGI IMG/M metagenome (GOLD analysis project Ga0307517, IMG submission 194515) | Populus trichocarpa ectomycorrhiza microbial communities from riparian zone in the Pacific Northwest, United States - 23_EM | ecosystem: Host-associated > Plants > Roots > Unclassified | place... | reverse complement strand
GAATAAGATCATGAATTCCTAGATAGCACCATGCAAAAACTTTCCTATAAATTCTCCGGTAAGTCCACTACCTACTATTTCGACGCGGATTTTTCTTACCTGGAAAAATTAGTGAATAAGGAACAGACCGTCCTCATTACCGATGAAAATATCTTCCGGCTGCACCAGAAAAAGTTCGGCGGATGGAATATCATCGTCATACGGGCGGGGGAAGAGTTCAAGGTCCAGGCGACCGTAGACAGCATCCTGGAGCAGCTGATCACGCTGGGCGCCGACAGGAAGACCTGCCTGGTAGGCGTGGGAGGCGGAGTGGTGACGGATATCACCGGATTTGCCGCCGCCATTTACATGCGGGGCATTTCTTTCGGATTCGTGCCTTCGTCGATCCTTGCGATGGTAGATGCGTCGATCGGCGGCAAGAACGGCATCGATGTGGGGGTGTATAAGAACCTCGCGGGAACGATCCGTCAGCCGGAATTCCTGCTCTATGATTACAGCTTGTTGAAGAGCCTCCCGAAGGAAGAATGGAATAATGGCTTTGCCGAGATCATCAAGCATGCCTGTATACAGGATGCGTCCTTGTTCAGGGAATTGGAAAAGAATAAAACGGGGTTTTACCAGAAAGATAAGGCGGCCCTGGCCAAACTCATCCGCCGCAATGTCGTGATCAAATCCGCCATCGTGCAGAAAGATGAATTTGAAAAAGGGGACAGGAGGATGCTCAATTTCGGACATACCCTGGGCCATGCGATAGAGAACCTCTATGAGCTGTCACATGGGCAGGCTATTTCCATCGGGATGGTCGCCGCCTGTATGATCTCCGAACAGTTCACGGATTTTTCGGACACCGGCAGGGTCATCACCGTCTTGAAAAGATACGGCCTGCCAACGGAAGCGGAATTCGATACGAAGAAGGTGTTGAATATCCTGAAGATGGATAAGAAGAAAGAGCGGGAGTCCATGAATTATGTATTGTTGAACAAGATCGGGCAAGGCGCCATCAGGTCCATCCCGATCGTAGAGCTCGATAAACTGGTACAGTCCATTATAACGGCACGTTGAATATGTTAACGACCATCAGACCATCGGTGATCAAGGGAGTGATACAAGCGCCGGCCTCCAAGAGTTCGATGCAGCGGGCCTGCGCGGCTGCCCTCCTCAGCAAGGGGGAAACCCTCATTAAGAACCCCGGATCTTCGAACGACGATAAGGCGGCACTGGAAGTGATCCGTGGATTGGGAGCGCAGGTAGTTCGACGGGAGGATGGCAACCTGCTCATTAAGGGTGGAGGCGTCTTACCCGGCCGGCAGGAGGTCAACTGCGGGGAAAGCGGTCTTGGGATCCGGATGTTCGCTCCCATCATCGCGTTAAGCGATCAGTCCATCGCCGTAAAGGGAGAAGGGAGCCTGTTGAGCCGGCCCATGGATTTTTTCGACGAGATCTTCCCGCAGCTGGGCATCCGCGTCGCTTCGAACAAAGGCCGCCTCCCTCTGCAGATACAAGGGCCGCTGCAACCCCGGGACGTGGAGATCGACGGCAGTCTCAGTTCCCAGTTCCTCACGGGACTTTTGTTCTCCTTCGCCGCTGCAGGCGCCAAAGGTGTTTCCATTAAAGTGAATAATCTCAAAAGCAAGCCCTATATCGATCTTACCCTCCAGGTCCTGCAACATTTCGGATGGAAGGTGGAGAACAGGGATTATAAAGAATTTTATTTCCCGGGGCCTTCGCCGGAGGGACGGGATGCCGAGCTACGGCACGAATATACGGTGGAAGGGGACTGGAGCGGTGGCGCTTTCCTGCTGGTGGCGGGTGCTGTTGCCGGCCGCATAACGGTAAAAGGATTGGACCTGTCTTCCACGCAGGCGGATAAGGCCATCCTGGGAGCCCTCAGCGATTGCGGCGCGTCCTTATCACTCCGGGACGGAGAGATGGAAGTAGGAGCAGGGTCCCTGCTATCGCCCGGCGTACCGGGACTGCGCGCCTTTCATTTCAATGCAACGGATTGCCCGGATCTCTTCCCGCCCCTGGTCGCACTGGCCTCTTTTTGCGAAGGAACCACCGCCATCGAAGGGGTCGGCCGCCTGGCGCATAAGGAAAGCAACCGGGCCCTGACCTTGCAGGAGGAATTCGGCAAACTGGGGGTCACTATCGAATTGCAGGACGACCTCATGCTGGTGCGGGGAATGGGAAAAAAGGGAGGGAGCGGCCCCGGAGGCAGCGCGGCTTCTATCATAAAGGGCGCTACGGTGCATTCACGCCACGACCATCGTATCGCCATGGCCTGCGCGGTAGCGGGCCTGCTGGCGGATGGAGAAACGGTCATAGAAGAAGCCCAGGCCATCGACAAGTCCTATCCCGCATTCTATGAGGACCTCCGGCAATTGGGCGCCCAGGTCATCATCGGGCAGGCCATCGGAAATGCGCATTGAGCTATTCAATAAATTTTTAAATTTCCTTATCGGGGACGGGTAATATGAATGCATTCGGTCGTTTATTCAGAATAACAATCTTTGGCGAATCTCACGGAGAGGGAGTGGGGGTGAACATCGACGGATGCCCTGCGGGGCTTGCCCTTAGCCTGGAAGACTTCCTGCCGGACCTGGAAAGGAGGAAGGGTGGCACTCAGAAGGGTACGACCCCCCGCAAGGAGGACGATCTTCCCATCTTTAAGAGCGGCCTTTTCAATGGCCGGACCACAGGAGCGCCCATCACCATCCTCTTTGAGAATAAGAATACACGGTCCGGTGATTATGAGAAACAAAGGGCCGTACCGCGCCCCGGACATGCCGATTTCGTGGCGAACAGGAAATTCGGAGGGTTTGAAGACTACCGGGGCGGAGGTCATTTTTCAGGAAGGTTGACGGTGGCCGTGGTAGCGGCTGGCGTGATCGCGAAGAAACTGCTGGCAGAGGCGGTGACCCCGTCAGGATTCAAACCTGAAACCCACGATGTGATCCCGCTGGGACTCGAACCCAGGACCCATACATTAAATGAAGATATCCGGGTAGAGGCCAAAATCCTCGAGATCGGGGGGCTGCAGGACCTGGAAAAAGGATTGCAAAAGGCCATCGACGCCAAAGATACGATCGGGGGCATCGTCGAATGCCGGGTCAGCGGATTACCCGTCGGCCTGGGAGAGCCCTTCTTTGACTCGGCGGAGTCCCTGTTGGCACATGCCGTATTTGCCATTCCCGCTATCAGAGGGGTGGAATTCGGCACCGGCTTTGCGGCAGCACGCCTGTTCGGCAGTGAACATAATGATGCGATCGAGGATCAGGCGGGAAAGACACGGACCAACCATGCCGGCGGCGTAGTAGGGGGGATCACGAACGGGAATGAGCTGGTATTCCGGATAGCCGTGAAACCCACTTCCTCCACCCCGAAGGAGCAGCAGACGCTCAACTGGGAGACGGGGGAACAGGAAGCTTTTTCCGTAAAGGGGCGTCATGATCTTTGCATAGCCCTCCGGGTACCCGTGGTGCTGGAAGCTGTCACAGCCTTCGTGCTGGCCGATCTTATGCTGCTGGAACAACGCATTAAAAGAGTTATCCCTTAAATCAGTAATACGAGCTTTTATGGCAATCATCTATCACCTGACCACTGAACAGGAATGGCAGCAGGCCCAGTCAAAGGGGCGTTATGAGTCTGCCTCCCTGGCCGACGAAGGGTTCATCCATTGCAGCGAGGAAAGACAGATCTCCGGCGTGCTGGGTCGGTATTTTCAGGGTAAAAAAGACCTGTTGAAGCTTGTTATCGATACTACCCGGCTGACCAGCCCTCTGTATTACGACTGGTCCCCTTCCATTGAGGATACTTTTCCCCATATTTACGGCCCTATTAACCTGGATGCTGTCCTTTCAACGGAGAAGATATTGTGAAAAAAATAGTTGCGTCCGGATAGGACAAATATTAGAGTGTTGTATTATATTAGGGTCCCAATGAGTTATCGAAAGCGTTCCATCCAGATTTTGTTTTTTATTCTAATGCATTGGGTCCTTGGCGCCTGCCGGGATCATTCAAAAGCACCTGATAAGGACATCGTAAAGAAGCCGGCACAACTGGAGGAGCATGTCAGCGACGATCTGCACAAAATGCTGGAATTTGCCTCCAGCCACCAGGAAAAGCTCAACGATAGCACCTCCTTGGGTTACCGGAAATTATTGGATAGCGTATATCAGCACGCCGACTATGCTCCTTTCTGGAGCGACAGGGGCCAATTCCTGCATCCCGGCGATAGCCTTTTCGCCTTTATCCAACGTTGTAAGGATTACGGGTTGTTCCCCTCCGACTATCATTATATTCCCCTGGCCTATATTTACCGCATCCTTTCGGAAGATACCCTGGCCCGTAAGAATGCCGCCCTTTGGGCCAGGGCCGACCTGCTGATGACCGACGCGTTCTTTACCCTGGTGAAACACCTGAAGCAGGGGCGGCTCCAATACGACAGTGTTACCTTACGGACGGATACCATTCTGCCCGATGATATTTATACCAGGGCTTTGTCCACGGCTGTGCAATCGAACGCCGTCACGTCTGCCCTGCAAGTCCTGGAGCCCAAACACAAAGGCTATGATTCCCTGAAGACCTACCTGAAGGATTTCCTGGCGACCGCTCATTTCCGGAATCTCACCTGGCTGCAATATCCTTATAAGGACTCTGCAACTTTCTTCCACTCGTTGGCCAAACGCCTTCAGGAAGTAGGTTATATCGATTCGAATGTTATCGTCACGAGTATCGATACCGCCGTATTGAGGGGAGCGATAAGAAATTACCAGCGTACCAATAAACTGACCCCGAACGGTAAAGTATCGGACGCCTTGATCGCGATGATGGATAATTCGGACTGGGAAAAATTCAAACGCATATCCATCACCCTGGACCGCTACAAGCTCTTGCCGGATACGCTGCCTTCTACCCGCGTATGGGTCAATCTGCCCGCTTTTGCCCTGCAGGTCTACAACGAGGATACGGTCGTATTCGAATCGAAGATCATTGTGGGCGCCCCTAAGACGAGGACGCCGCTGCTGACCAGCGAAATATCGAATTTCATCACCTTCCCGCAATGGACCGTGCCGGAGAGCATTATCTTTAAAGAGATGCTGCCCAAGATCAAGGAGAATGTGGATTACCTGCGTAAGGAGAACCTGATGGTAGTGGATAAGAACGATAGCGTTCTGGACCCATCCAAGCTCAATTGGGCCCGGTACAATAAGAATCACTGGCCCTACCAGATCAAGCAACGCCAGGGGGATGACAATTCACTGGGGGTCATGAAGTTCAATTTCCGCAATAAATACGATGTGTACCTGCATGATACCAATGTCCGGTGGATGTTCGGAAAATCCTTCCGGGCGCTCAGTCATGGCTGCGTCCGCCTGAAAGACTGGCAGAAGATGGCCGATTTCCTCGTGCGCAACGATACCATCAAGCATAATCCGGATACGATCCGGGCCTGGATACAACGGAAAGAGAAACATACGATATACGGATTTGGCCGCGTACCTGTTTTCCTGCGCTATTTCTCCTGCGAGGGCAAAAAAGGCCGGATCTATTTCTATGACGATATCTATGGAGAGGACAGGCAGCTCCGGGAAAGATACTTTGCAGATAAGCCGATTTTGTAATATCTTGGCGACCTAGATGGCGCTGCCATCCCCCCAAAATTCAATCCTGCGAAAGCAAAATAGGTCGCCAATGAAAAAAGCCATCAGATTCGGATTTGCCACCTGTCTTCTTTTCCCCATTGCCGTCTTTGGCCAGGAAAAGAAAACCACCCGAGATACCCCTCCTCCCGGGGACCATCATCACAAGCCTGCTAAGAAATCCTCTAAAAATACTGCCGGAAAGCCTATAAAAGTGCAATATGGCACGGCCAGCTACTACGCCAATAAGTTCGAAGGCCGTAAAACCTATACGGATGAAATATTCAGCCAGCAGAAGCTGACCGGGGCCAGCAATACCCTCCCCATGCATACCTGGGTCCGGGTCACCAACCTGCGGAATCATCGTTCGGTCCTTGTCCGTATCAATGACAAGATGCACCCGAATAATAAGCGCCTGATCGACCTGAGCCATGCCGCCGCCGAAAGGCTGGGCTATACCGGCAGGGGACTGACCAGGGTAAGGATCGATGTGCTGGGTAAGAAGAAGCCGGCTGATGCCAAGACCATGGTAGCAGCCGATAAATAACACCTCTATTACCCCGATCCGGCAATAAGCCCGTGGGTCCCTGTAACAGGTAAAATACTTACCTTGCGGAGACCTAAAACCATCATCATGAAGACAAATATCGGGATCAACCAGAAGAACCTTCAGAGCGTCGCCGCAGAGTTATGCAAATTGCTGGCAGACGAATTTATCCTTTATACCAAGACCCGCAATGCTCATTGGAATGTCGAAGGAACCGACTTTCATTCCATGCATATTTTTTTCGAATCGCAGTATGAACAGCTGGATGACGTAATGGACAGCGTGGCGGAAAGGATCCGCCAGTTAGGTCATTACGCGCCGGCTACCTTGAAGAGCTTCCTGTCGCTGACCCATCTGACGGAGAAACTGGGTTCGAAGAATGACAGCCTCGGATTTATTAAAGAGCTGCTGGTCGATCATGAGAATATCATTATCAACATCCGGGAGAATATCAACAAATTTGCTACCGATTATGCCGATGCCGGCACCAGTGATTTCATCACCGGGCTCATGGAAGAGCACGAGAAGATGGCCTGGATGCTCCGGTCGCACCTGAAGTAACGCCGCTATTATAATTTACACCACCGAAGTATTTATATGTCACCGGAATTACGGGCTGTTGTGCAACGGCGCTGTTCGTGCTCATGAGCTAATGCAAAGCCGAGCAGTATATTCGTTTCAGCGAAAGTTTATTTCAGCGTTAGAATGAGCTCGCACAAAATGCGCCTTATGCATCAACAGCCCGTAAGTGCCGGATACTTATAAATACTCTTCGATTCACCAAATGTATAATTGCGAGGTGCCAGAAGAATCAGCGATCAGTTGCGGTACCATGTGCTCAAAAGGCACATTTTGCGCGAGCTGTTACCGATGCTGATAAATGGTAGAGATGAAGAAAGCGCTAATGTCTGGCTTTGCATTAGCTCATGAGCGCGAACAGAGCCGTTGAGCACATGGTACCGCAACAAGAGTAACAGGTAAGGCGTGATTATTCTTTCTTCCCGCCGAACAACCGCTTAAAGAATCCTTCTTTTTTCTTCGGCGGTGGTTTCTTGTCGGCGTCCGTCACCGTTATCTTTACGGAGCCGGCCTTGTCGCTCCTTTGAATGGTGGCTTCTTTCAATACTTTTTCCTCATCGGGTGACAGCTTCGAATCGACCGGGACGGTGGGAGGGGTCGTATCCATGTATTGATTGGCCTTGCCGTTGCCTTCGTTCGCGCCTTCGGCCCCGGGAGGAGCGGTCTTCTCGATGATGTTCATATAGTCGTACATCATCTCGTTGCGCATATTTTCCGGCTGGATGAATTTGGCCTGGCGATCCAGGCCGAGGGTCTTATCCGCCAGGGTCTTGGCGAAGAAATATTCCCAGATGGGGCGGGCTGCCTGTGCGCCGTAGCCCAGGCCGGTTTCCAGGTGGATGAAACGTGCGTCGCACCCGATCCATACCCCGGCCATCAGCTGGGGCGTATAGCCCATGAACCAGGCATCTGAATTATCGTTGGTGGTGCCTGTCTTTCCGCCCATTTCCGAAACGCCCAGCCGCGCCCTCAGGCCTGCCGCGGTCCCGAAGTCCACCGGGCCCTGCATCATGCGGGTCATCGTATAAGCGGTGTTCTGGCTGATGACCTCTTTGCGCTCCGTGTCGAAGCGGGCCAGGACATTGCCGTTCTTATCTTCTATCCGGGAGATATAATAAGGTTTGGTGCTGAATCCCCCGGAAGGGAACATGGTATATCCCCACATCATTTCATAGAGAGAGAGGTCGCAGGCGCCCAGGGCCATGGAAGGGTAGGGGTCTATTTTGGTAGGGATGTTGATCTGTTTAATGAACTCGGCAAATCGTTTAGGCCCCACCTGCTTCATGATATAAGCGGCGACGCCGTTGATGGACCAGGCCAGTCCCGTAGCCATGGTCGTGGAACCTCCTTCATGTTTGTCGGGACGGGCGGGCACGTTGCCGAAGCCAGGGAAATATTGCTGTCCCGTCTCGCATTGCGTCTCGGGTGTGAAATTGAAGTCCTCGATGCCCAGGCTGTACAGGAAGGGTTTGATGGAACTGCCTACCTGTCGTTTGGTATTGATGTTGACGTGATCGTATTTATAAGTTTTGAAATCGATGCCGCCTACCCATGCTTTGACGGCTCCTGTGACGGGATCCATGACCATGAAAGCGGTCTGCAGCATTTGCTGATGGTATTTGATGGAGTCCATCGGCGTCATCACCGTATCCTTTTCCCTTTTCGAATTCCAGGCGAACACTTTCATCTGCACGGGCTGCAGGAAGGACTTGCGGATATCCGCGTCCGTGAGACCTTCATCCTCGAGGTTCTTCCAGCGATCACTGTTCCGCATGGCGGCGTCGAGGATATTCAGGTGGTCCTTCCATATCAATCCTTTTCTCAGGCTTGGCTGTGCGCTGAGAGACTTTTGCAGGATGGGCATTTGCTTGGCCACGGCCTCGTCGGCATAGATCTGCATGCGCGGGTTGATGGTCGTATAGATGCGCAGGCCATCCTGGTAGAGATTATAGGGCTCCCCGGTAGCGGGGTTCTTATGTTCCTTGCACCATTTTTTCAACTCATCGCGGATGACATCGCGGAAATAGGGCGCCAGGCCATTGTTCTCGTCGACCTTTTTGTAATTGCTCAGGTCGATGGGGAGGATCTTCAGTTTGGCGGCATCGTCTTCCTTCAGGTAATCGTTCTTCACCATCTGGTTGATCACCGTATTGCGTCTCTCGATGGCCGCTTTGGGGTTTTTGCGGGGATTGTAAATGGTATTTCCTTTCAGCATGCCGATCAGCACAGCCGCTTCGGGCACGGTCAGGCGGTCGGGCTCTTTCTGGAAAAAAGTGCGGGATGCGTTGCGGATGCCGTACACATTATCTCCGAAAGGCACTTCGTTCAGGTAAAGGGCCAGGATCTCCTGTTTGGTAAAATTGCGTTCCAGTTTGATGGCGATGATCCATTCCTTCAACTTTTCGATGAACCGGCGGACCATATTCTTAGAACCCTGCTCCAGCATATTCTTGGCGAGCTGCTGCGTGATGGTGCTGCCGCCTCCGTCCCTTCCCATTTTAATAACGGCGCGCATAACGGCAAAGCCATCGATGCCCGAGTGTTCATAGAATCGCTCGTCCTCTGTGGCTACCAGTGCGTTCACGGCGTTGACGGAAATATCCTTGTATTCGACATTGCTGCGGTTGCCCTTATCCCGGTAGTATTTCCCCATGGGGGTACCGTCTTCTGCAAATACTTCGGTAGCCAGGGTGATGGAAGGATTTTCCAGCTCTTTTAAGGAAGGCAGGGAGCCAAAAACACCCAGGTTGATGAGGACAAGGAACAGAATGAAGGCGATCAGTCCATAGAAAAAGACCCTCCAGAAAATGCGGACCATTTTAGACATATAAGGGGTAATTATTATTAGTTCGCGCGTACTGATAAACTAAGCAAAAATCGTACTTGAAAATGATAAAAAATCCCGGCTGAGGCCATAAGATGTTAAAATTATTATTTGGCCGCCGGGTAAATAGCTGAAAAGAACTTCCTGTAGGCCCCTATATCCTTATTTTTCAGTAATAATTCCAGGTTGGGTGCGGAAATGAGCAGGAAAGAGTATTTATTGGCCGGTAGCCAGGGAATCAGTTGCCGGGGCGCCAGGGCCGCCATCTTTTTCATGTAATCCGCCGCGGCGGCCGCATTTTCAAAGCTGCCGATGACCAGCAGCCTGAGCGAATCGTCCGAGGGCGGGATGCTCGTTTGGAGGGAGAGGCTATAATAGTTCTCGGCGTTATAGCGGCTGAAGGCGGTCCCCGCCTCCGTTATATAGACCGGGTCCACCTTATCCAATACCATCAGGACGGAATGGGCTTTTTCGGGCGCATAGACAAAGACGGAATTCAGGGCCCGTATTTGCGCGCCGAGCTGTGCGGTATCCGTCTGGAGCTTTTTCAGGGCGGCGCGGATGGAGTCGGTGCGGTGTTGCAGGGCGGCCAGCTTCAGAGAATCGGACTGCTTACGGGAGCGGGCAAGAGTGATGGAGTCGGCTGTTGCTTTTTTGATGGCGGCTTCCATGCTGTCCACCTGTTTTTTAAGCAGGGCCAGGGAATCGGCGTTTATTTTTGCCGCGGCCATGCGGCTGCTATCCACTTTCACTTTCCCGATGCTGGCGGCAGGGGCTTCGGGTTTGCCGTTCCGGACGGTAGGCTGCGTGCGAACGCCGATACGGGACCTTGACAATTGATTGCTGTCTTCCTTCTTTTGGGCGCTATCGGACTGGGCGGCCAGGGACTGATCGTCGGCGGTGATCGTCGAATCGTCGTCCTTAGCCCTTTCTATTTTCAGGTTGGTGAGGTAATCTTCGATTTGTTTGCGCCTGTTCAATACGCTGAGCATGTTGGCCGCTTTCGCCGCCATGGGGGTGCCGGCGAATTTATTCTGGATATCGTTCAGGATGGTCTTGGCCTGGCTGTCCTGGCGGGTGCGAATGAAGTAGACGGACTCGATATACAGTAATTGCGGGGTCCAGTAGAGGGAGCCATAGAGGCTGTCCGCTTCTTTCTTTTCCGCAAGGGCTTCCTCGAACCTTCCTTCGATAAAGGAATTATAAACCTTTTCGTATTGACGGGTAGCATTGACCCGCTGGATGCTGGCTCCTTTTTTAACGCCTTCGGGATTGACGGCCATCGCCGTGTATTCGCCGTTAGGATAGCTGCGTTTCATCAGGGCGAGGATCTTGTCTGCATTTTCCTGGTCGCCCAACTTTTTGTAGCAATAATAGAGGTTCAGCAGGGTCTCTTCCCGTAAGCGGGTCTCCGGCATGCGGGTCAGCAGGCTATCATAGGCTTTGATGGCGGATTCGTAATCGGGTAGCCTGTCCTGGTAGGCTTTGCCGAGGGCGTAGAGCGCCTTTTCGACGGAGTCTTTGGACTTCTGCAGCTTTTCAGGCGTAAGAGGCAGGTTGTTCAGCAAAGATTTGAAACTGATCTCCTCTGCCGCGCCGGCGGTCTTGCCGCTGATATCTTCCAGGTTGGCCGGCAAGGGTTTTTCTCCCGGCTTGCCGGACCTTTGACCTGCCATAGCGGCTACTTGCCAGTTGTCGACATTTTGCCGGTTGCCCCACTTGGTCTTAAAATCGGAATAGCCTTTTGCTTTCAGGGAAGTATTGTAGAAATACCATTGGGCATTGCCCGAGCCTGCCGTGTTGAAGAGGTCCGGGGCGTTCGTGCTGTTGTTGTTATTGAAAGGAACGGTATTGGAGCTAAGGCTATCGCCTTCGTCGCGGAGGCCTTGCTTTTTGCGTAAGAGCTTCGCCAGGCGTTTGATATAGGCGTCCCTTTCATTGGGGGGCAGGGCGGCGATGCGTTGCAGGCTATCCTGTCTTTCGATGATCTGCAGCTGCTTAACGACGGCGGCAAGGGCTGCCTTGCGTTCCGGCAGCCAGCTCAGGTCCAGGGCGGCGCTCGACTCGCCCACGGTGAGACTGTCGTAATAATTTTTGGCTTCCTTGTATTTCTTTTCCTCAAAGGAGATGTCCGCCAACTGAAGGAAGGCCTGGCTCCGCAAGGGGCTCTGGTTACCCGCGGCGCGGATGGACTGGAGCAGGAAAACTTCCGCGCCGGGCTTGTTCTTCCTTTCCAGCTCTATCTGGGCGGCCGTATAATAAATGATATCCCTGTAAGATTCATAACGGTCCTTTCGGGCCATTTTTACCAGGGCCTCTATATTCTTCTGGATATAATCAGGGGAATTGTCCTGGGTCTGCCGGATGGCATTGAGACGGGCATAGACTTCCAGTACGGGATCGAAGGTATGCCGGACGGTCCTTTCATAAAAAGACTTTGCTTCGAAGGGTTTGGCGGCCCTTTCGTACAATTGCGCGATCAGGTATTCCCAGCGGGCCACTTCTTCATTGCCTTCCGCCAGGGGCAAGGCCTTTTCCAGGTGGTAAGCGGCGCTGTCATAGAGGGATTGTTTATAATACCATAATGCCTGCACCTCTTCCAGGTCGGGGGCCAGGCGGGCTGGGAATTCGGGATCTTTTTTCAGGACCGCGATGAGGGCGGCTGCTTCGGAGAACCGGTTGAGGACCAGATAGGTGCGTACTTGCCAGACCAGGGCTTCATTGCGGCTGGGGGGCAGGGAAAAGACCTTTTGGGCGATATTCCTTTTTTCTTTGGTAGAAACGATATTGGCGTTGCCGCCGTCATCGGCATTGGCGTTACTGCCAATGGGCTTATCATATCCGTCCTTTTCCTTGGGGGCGAAGGCATAGTTGAGGAACTGAAAAGTGATATAGGCCGTATCGAAGGTCTTTCGCAGGAAATAAGCCCGGCCGATCAGCAGGTAGAGGTTATCGATCCAGTCGTTGCGGGTATCGTGGAGCAGGATGCCGGCCGTGCACTTGTAGATGACCGAATCCAGCTCTCTTTTTTGGGCGGCGGTGCCATCCAGGGTATAGTTATAAAAGGGAAGGAGCTTCGTATAATCGTCCCGGTTCTGGGATTTGGCGCGGGCGAGGACCTCGTTGATCTTATTATTGGCGTTGAAATAGTAGTTGTAATGGGTGATGGTATTTTGTAGTAGGTGGCGGGGCTTGCCGAACTTCTTTTCCGTCGATTTTTCGGAGGCCAGGGTCCTGTTCTCGAATTTAGCGGGTTTTTGGAGATCATAGACAACACCCACCTGGCCGGCTGCAGCCAGGGAAAGAAAAGAAAATGCCAGACAGAGAAGAAAAGTACTTCTGATCACAACGTCCATTTGGGTTTGCACCGCAATCTACCTAAATTCTCAATAACTGATTTTCAGTAAATTTATTATGCGATAGGACCTTATTTTCCGGAGGGATGCGTCCCGCGCAATTAAAGATTGTTTACTATCTTTAGCCGGTAATAACCCAGTATGGCCAAATTCGATGCCAATTCTACGTTTAAGCGCTTGCAAAACAGGTATCGCCTGGTGGTCATGAATGACGATACTTACGAGGAAGTGGTGACCTTCAAATTATCCCGGCTAAGGGTCTATATCGTTCTTTGCACGATTTTTGTGCTATTGACGGGGCTAACCGTGGCCCTTATCGTATTCACACCATTGAAATTATATATTCCGGGCTATGGCGATGTGAATAATACCAAGGACCTGCGTGAACTAAAAATACGGACAGATTCGTTAGAGCAGCAGGTGCGCTATAAAGAGCAATACCTGGACAATATCAAGAATGTGCTGCAGGGGCATACGACCGTGAAGCTGGATACGACGGTGCTGAATATCCCGAAGCCGGAGAAGATCAATGATTGAGCAGGAAAAGGAGTGACCGGGCGGGCTGACCGATGACCAAGTCTAATATTTAATATCTTATATCTAAAATCTGATACTTATGTTTAATGGAAAATCCAAGGATGTCCTGGGTGAAGCACCTACAGGCACCAGTACGAGCCTTATCGGAGCCGGCACCTCTATGAAAGGTGACATCACCAGCAACGGCGATCTGCGGATCGACGGTACTTTGACGGGCAATATCCATTGTACGGCTAAAGTGGTCATCGGCGCCAATGGCGTTGTTCAGGGAGATATCAATGGCCAGCAGGCAGATATCATGGGCAAGGTCACCGGCACCATCAAGGTAAAAGACCTTTTACAGCTCAAGGGAGGCAGCATCCTGAACGGGAATATCCAGGCTGCCAAATTACAGATAGAACCTACCGCCAACTTCAACGGGGAATGTCATATGACGGCTGTCGTCGCCAATGGCGCCACCTCCGGAAAGTCCGTCCAGGCGCAGGAGATAAAGAGGGAAGTTAAACATGCCGAACTCTCCGCGGGATAACCGCAGTAACCGAAAGGTATTGCTCAGATATGCAGGATTGTCCACAGAGCTGGTAGCCTCCGTGGGCCTTTCCGTGTTCCTGGGGATCAAATCCGACAAGTGGCTGCATCTTTCTTTCCCCATATTCTCCTGGTGCTTACCTTTGCTGATCATTACGGTCTTTATTGTGAAATTAGTGAAGGAAAATTCCAGGCCAAAAGATGGAAAGCAAACAGATGAACGCTAAACTAACCCGTAGGGCCTTCCTGCCTATATTGATCATTTTTATAGGGGTAAGCCTGATCCTTGTGGCTGCCGGCTCCTGGCTGGGGGAGCAAAATATAGATTTCCGGGTGCTCCTGGCGGGCAATGTGATCCTGTTCCTGGCCACTGGCCTGTCTTTCTACTTGTACAGCAAGGCTTTACAGGGTAATAACATACAGCTGTTCCTGCGAATGATGTATAGCAGCCTGCTCCTGAAAATGGTCTTCGGCATTGCGGGGACCCTTCTCTACCTCTTCCTGGCCGGCAAGGCCGTCAGCAAGGCTGCCATTCTCGGTTGTTTTGTATTATATATCGTCTATACTTTTGTGGAAGTAAAAGTTTTAATGCGACAGAGCAAGTTGAAAAAGAATGCCTAAGAAAGAAGCTCCCCTTGAATATCTCCGTCAATTCGTTCCGGACGAGGCCACGGCCCTGGCGCTGGAATATTTGAATCATTACCAGGTACACCTGACCATCACCCGCGAGCGGAAAAGCGTACTGGGGGATTACCGTCATGCCACCCAGGCCAAGAACCACCGGATCAGCGTGAACGGGAGCCTGAATAAGTTCTCCTTCCTGATAACCCTGATACACGAACTGGCCCACCTGGTCACTTTCATGGAATATGGCAACAAGGTCCAATCGCATGGAAAGGAATGGAAGAAGATCTACCGGAAGATGCTGGAGGATTTCTTCCGCCTGGCGGTATTCCCGGAAGACGTCCTGGCCGCCCTGAAAAAGAACCTGCACGATCTGCCCGCCAGCAGTTGCGCCGACGAGGGGCTGATGCGTATCCTGAAGCGCTATGATAAGAATCCCGGTAAAGGAGTACTGGTGGAACAGGTCCCCGAAGGAGGAAGTTTCAGCCTGGAGGACGGAAGGGTCTTCCGGAAGGGAAAGAAACTGAGGAAGCGGTTCCAATGCACGGAGCTGGCGACAGGAAAACTCTATCTTTTCAGCCCGATCTACGAGGTAAAGCCCCTTCCCGATAAAGGCAGGGCGCACGCGGGGGAGAAATAGAGGACTAGCTCAATAAGGCCATCAGGCTATAAAGTACTGCGATAGAGGCGATGAGTATACCGATAAAGGGTCTGTCTGCATTTTTCATGATATCAGTTTCTGTATTGAGAATGGGATTTTCCATTTAACGGTTGGATACAGGCAAATAGTGTGCCGCAGGGATCATAAAGTCAACGCGCCGGCCTCGCATAAAGATTCGCGTCCCCGGGTGACAGGAATGATAAGCCCTTGACTGTTAAGGATAGAGCATCCTGGTACGGGAATACCCGTAGGATCGCCGAAATTTAGAAGTTCGCTAAAAAGTAATTGATCTTTAATTACTCTATTCACCTTAGTCTTTGTACTTTTACTTACTAAACGTAATCAGTATGAAGCTTTTTGTAGCGGGTCTTTTTTCCGATCTGGACGATGTTGACCTCAAAGAAATGTTCGAGTTGTATGGCGAGGTAGCATCCGCCAAGGTAATTATGGACAGGGAAACGGGAAAAAGCAGGGGTTTTGGTTTTGTGGACATGCCCAATGACAACGAGGCCCGCGAAGCGATCGAGACCCTGGATGGCGCCGGTCTGAAAGGAAAGAAAATGTCCGTAAAAGAAGCCGAAGCGCAACAGAATGGTGGTGGAGGTGGTAATCGTGGCGGCGGAGGCGGTCGTGACGATCGTGGTGGCCGCGGAGGCGGGGGTGGAGGTTATGACCGGGGCCGGGACGATCGCGGACGGGATGATCGTCGTCCTCCCAGAAGGTTTTAAAATGCACTAAGTTTTTAAAAAGATTGCTATATAAGAGATTTTGATCTTATTTTCAGGAACCCTGGTCTTATGACCGGGGTTATTTGTTTGGATCTTAAAATACGTTAAAAATGTCCGGATTCAGAAGCAGGGACTGGTTTGGCAAGACCGATAAAATGGGTTTCATTTACCGGAGCTGGATGAAGAACCAGGGATTTCCCGAAGACCTTTTCGATGGCCGCCCGGTCATCGGCATTTGTAATACCTGGTCCGAGCTGACCCCCTGTAACGCCCATTTGAGGGATATCGCCGAGGTGGTAAAGCGGGGCGTCTATGAAGCGGGGGGATTTCCCGTGGAATTTCCTGTCATGTCGCTGGGGGAGACCCTGCTCAAGCCTACCGCCATGCTATTCAGGAACCTGGCCAGCATGGATACGGAAGAGTCGATCCGGGGAAACCCCATCGATGGGGTTGTTCTTTTGACGGGCTGTGATAAAACGACACCTTCCACCCTGATGGGGGCCTGCAGTGTAGACCTTCCCACCCTGGTAGTGCCGGGGGGACCGATGCTGAACGGAAAATTTCAGGGGAAAGATATAGGTTCCGGCACTTCCGTATGGAAATTCGCCGATGACCGGAAGACGGGAAAAATGTCCCAGGAAGACTATCTATTCGCCGAGAGCTGCATGTCGCGTAGCGCGGGGCATTGCATGACGATGGGCACGGCTTCGACGATGGCCTGCATGGTAGAATCCCTGGGCCTGACCCTACCCGGCGCTGCAGCCATACCGGCGGTGGACTCCCGGAAGAAAGTATTGGCGCACCTGTCCGGCAGGCGGATCGTGGAGATGGTGAAAGAGGACCTGCGCCTGTCGAAGGTATTGACGCGCCAGGCTTTCGAGAACGCCATCAAGGTGAATGCGGCGGTAGGCGGCAGCACCAATTTCCTCATCCATCTTACGGCCATCGCGGGACGCATAGGGGTCAAGCTGGAACTGGAGGATTTCGACCGGCTGGGAAGTAAAATACCTCTTTTGCTGAACCTGATGCCATCCGGCAAATACCTCATGGAAGACTTTTATTATTCGGGCGGACTGCCGGTCATCCTCCATGAGTTACGTAAGGAGCTGCATATGGATGCGATCACGATCACAGGAAGATCGCATCGCGAGAATATCGAAGGGCGCTATTCCTGTCATAACAGGGAGGTGATCGCCGCTTATGAAGATCCATTGATCCCTGCCGCGGGGATCGCCGTGCTGAAAGGCAACCTGGCATTGAACGGCGCCGTCATCAAACCTTCTGCCGCCACTCCTGCGCTGATGCAGCACCGGGGACGGGCGGTCGTATTCGAGAATATCGAAGATTATCATGCACGGATAGACGACCCTGCGCTGGACATCGACGAGACCTGCGTAATGGTGCTGAAGAATGTGGGGCCCGTGGGTTATCCCGGCATGCCGGAAGTGGGGAATATGGGCCTGCCTAAAAAGCTGCTGGATAAAGGGGTGACCGATATGGTAAGGATCTCGGACGGGAGGATGAGCGGCACGGCTTACGGAACGGTCGTCTTGCATGTCTCACCCGAGTCGGCCATCGGCGGCGCGCTGGCATTGGTAGAGAATGGGGACTGGATAGAACTGGATGTTGCCGGCAAACGCCTGCATCTCGATATAGGAGAGGAAGAATTGGAAATAAGAAGGAAGAACTGGAAAAAGATCCCGCCGGCCATCGACAGGGGATATGTAAGCCTGTATGTAAAGCATGTACAGCAGGCCGATAAAGGAGCCGACCTGGACTTCCTGGTAGGCGGTTCCGGGTCGGAGGTAAGCAGGGATTCTCACTGATATTATCAACGCTAGCTATGACTCTATTCATCGTTCTGTTAGGCATCCTGCTGCTCGTGTTACTGATCTCCTGGGGAAAGGTGAACGCTTTTCTCGCCTTCCTGGTAGTCTCTATCTTTACGGGACTCCTGCTGGGCATACCTTTCAACCAGATCACCCATTCCGTCTACAAAGGCATCGGGGATACCCTGGGGCCCCTGGCGATCATCGTGGTCCTGGGCGCCATGCTGGGCAAACTGGTGGCGGAAAGCGGCGCCGCACAACGGATCGCTACGGTGATGATGACTATTTTCGGCCCCAAATACATTCAATGGGCCCTGATGGCCACCGGCTTCATCATCGGGATCCCTCTATATTATAATGTAGGCTTCGTATTGATGATCCCCCTGATCTTTTCCGTGGTCTACAAATACAAATTACCGGCCGTCTATATCGGTCTGCCGATGCTGGCTTCTTTGTCCGTGACCCATGGATTTCTGCCCCCGCATCCTTCGCCGGCCGCCCTCGTCAGTCAGCTGAAGGCGAATATGGGCCTGACCCTTGTATACGGGATCGTCATCGCCATTCCGGCGATCATTATAGCAGGTCCCGTATACGCCCAGACCTTAAAGAACATGGTATCCTCTCCCCTGGAAGGATTGGTGGCGAAGGAACTGCCCGAAGAGAAATTACCGGGCGCCGCCAACAGTTTCATCACTTCCCTGCTGCCTGTCATTTTTTTAATGATAACCACTCTCCTGCCTTTTCTCCTGCCGCTAACGGGGCCTTCGAAAGCCATCATGGAGTTCCTGGGTGATCCGGCCATTCTCCTGCTGCTGGCCATCGGCATTGCCACTTATACATTGGGTCTCCGCACGGGCAGGAGCATGAAGGAGATCATGGATATTTACGGAGAGGCCGTGAAGGATGTCTCCATGATCCTGCTCATTGTGGCCGGGTCGGGGGCTTTGAAGGAAGTATTCCTGGACAGCGGCGTCAGCAAGCAGATCGCGACGGTCCTGCAGGAATGGCCTGTCCATCCGCTGATCTTAGGATGGCTGATCGCCGCCATGATACGCGTCTGCCTGGGCTCCGCCACCGTTGCCGGGTTGACTACGGCGGGTATTATCCTGCCCCTGATGACACGCTCGCATGTGAACCCCAATCTCATGGTATTATCGGTGGGGGCGGGTAGCCTGATGTTCTCACATGTCAATGACAGCGGATTCTGGTTGTTCAAGGAATATTTCAACCTTTCCATAAAAGATACGATACGGTCCTGGTCCCTGATGGAAACCATTGTCTCGCTGGTGGGACTGGGGGGCGTGTTAGTGCTCAACCTGGTCGTATGAACGATCTCCTGCGGGAGCATAAACCTGTCTTCTGCGAATATTCCTCCTACTATTTAAAAATCAGGGTAAAAAGATCTTAAAGATCATAGAAATTAGATAATAATAATTATTTTCATATAAGTTATATGAAACAGGATAGTTGTGACGGCGAATGTCCTGTCGATCAATGATGCCGCTTACCAAATACGGTCTTTAAAATAGTTGTTTACTAAAACAGTATTATTTTGGACAGAACGATCACAAAAGATATCCTCAGAAGCAAGCTTTATTCAGATGAACGATCTGCTATCGAGTTCCTCTATGCCAGGTACAGTGATATGTTGTTCAGCTATGTGCGGCAATTCCTTCCAGAGGCAGAGGCCCCCGGCCTGCTGGTCAAGATCTTTTCCAGACTGGCCGGCCGGTTGCAGGAAGCCTGCAATTCCACCCTGAGCATTTATTGCTGGCTGCAGGTCGAGGCCAGAAAGATCATCCTGGAACATATCGGGCCGGGACCGAAAGAGGCGACAGGACAGGAAACAGACTATTATTCCTCCTTGCTGCAGGATGCGCCTCCTGAACAGCAATGGGTATTCCGGGAATTATTCATCTATGGACACCAGAAGGAAGACCTCGCCAGGCAGTTGGGAAAGGATAGTGGCTATATCGATGGCCTGCTAAAGGAAAGCCTTGTCACCATAGGAAAAAGGCTCACGTGAATATTTATCATTATATAGACAGTGGTATCGTCGAAAGCTACGTATTGGGACTGGCTTCTCCTGCGGAAGCGGCCGAATTCGAAAAGTTTTTGCCTTTACATCCCGTGCTGCAGGATAGGCTGCATGACCTGGAACTGCGCCTGGAAGAGTTCGCCCTGCGACACCAGGTCCCTCCGCCAGCCGGTACCTGGGAACTGATCGAAGACAGGATCCGGCAACTGCCTGTGATAAGCCCCGGATACGGACAGAACGGGAATCGTCATGCCCGAAAAAAGAAACTACAGGAATTTATCCCGGTGCAGGATATTGCCCCATATATAAAAGTACATAAGTATTACCGGGCCGCTTTTATCCTCTTTGCACTTCTCTGGAAGATCTTCCTTGCCTTCGCCATTTACTACTATCTCCAATACCGGCAGGCGGAGAAAGACGTTCATTCTTTGCAGCATCAGTTGGAAAAGACCGGCGCTCCCGTCCATGCGCAATAAGGTCTTTGGTGAATATCCGCGTACTGCTGAATAATATAGAGGTACGCCGGGAAGTCATTTCCTTTTATATTTATTGATCTCCTTCAACAATCCCTGATAGCATGAGAATTACGAACCTACTGGTCATGGCCCTGCTGGTCATAGCAGGCAATTCATCCGGCGCGGCGCCCGCAGACTCTATTACCATCGGCGACCTGTACCGCCTTCGCGCTGCGGGCGATCCACAACTCTCTCCCGACGGCAGGCAGGTGGTGTTCACTCTTCAGTATGCGGACAGGCCCGGCTTTCCCTATACCAGGCTATGGAGCCTGGACCTTGCCAGCGGCAAGACAGGGCCCTTTGGCGAAGGCCCGGAAGGCAATTCACCGCGCTGGTCCCCGGATGGCATGCACCTGGCTTATCTTGGTGTTAAAGCCGGTGGCGGCTCCGGCCTGATGATCGCCCGCCCGGACGGAACAGGGATCCAAAAGCTGGCGGATGTCCAATCCTCCAACCATCCCTGGCCCATGGTCGGCAACAGGGTGACCTGGTCGCCTGACAGCAAACGCCTCGCGTTCGTATCGGCTATGCCGGGCCCTGAGCCGGATATGAACGGAGATCCCATCGTGATCACCCGTTACTGGTTTCGCCCCGCAACGTCTGCCGGCGGCCGTTTCAGCGATAACAGGCGTCTGCATATCTTCCTGGCGGAGCTTGCTTCCGGTGAGGTCAGGCAACTGACCAGCGGCGACCATTCTGAGCATTCCATCCAATGGTCCCCTGATGGCAGGCAGTTATCTTTCCTCTCCAATTATGAGCCCGACCCCGATTTCGTTTTCAATTATGATATTTTCACCATCGATGTCGCTTCCGGCGCGATCCGTCCTGTAACGCAAACGAAGAACAATGAATTCGCACCCGTATGGTCGCCGGATGGGAAGCAGTTCGCTTACTCGGGATTGAAGAGGGACATCACCTCTTCGGAAACGAACCTGGAAGACACCCATGTCTGGACCCTGGATCCACAGTCGGGCGAACGGACCGAGCGGGGCCTGTCCATCGATAATCGTCAGGGCGCTCCCCAGTGGTCCCCGGACGGGCAGTGGATCTATTTCACCCTGCAGTCGAAGGGCAGCACCACGCTGCACCGTATGAAGGCTGATGGAAAAGGCGACGAGGTCGTCGTTCGTCCTCCCGGCGACAGGGGTGATGTCACGGCTTTCAGTATAGGCCGCAACGGCCAGGTTATCGCCAGTATCTCCTCGGCCGGTGATCTGGCGGAGCTATACCTGGTCCAATCCGGGAAGATGACGGCCCTGACCTCTTTCAACAGGGAAGTGCTGGAGCATAAGACGATCGCACCCGTGGAGGCCTACAGCTTTCACAGTATCGATGGGTTACCGGTGGAAGCTTTTCTGACGAAACCTGTCCTTTCCGGGGGAGCGGGCGATCGCCATCCCCTGATCGTTATGATCCATGGAGGGCCGCATGGTCAGCAGGGACCTGCTTTCAATCACCGGGCCCAGGCATACGCTGCGCATGGCTATGCCGTACTCATGGTAAATTACCGGGGATCGACGGGTTACGGGCAGGCTTTTGCAAAGGCCATCGAAAAGGACCAGAACGGTAAAGAAGCTAAGGATATCCTGGTCGCCGTCGATACCGCGCTGGCGAGATACCCATGGATAGATAGCCACCGGCTGGGCGTAGAGGGGCAGAGCTATGGAGGGCAGCTGAGCAATTGGCTGGTGACCCAGACCGATCGATTTGCCGCAGCGATCCCTGCGGCCAGCATTTCCAATCTTGTCAGTCACAACTATATGTCCGTTTATCATGATTACCTGCAACAGGAATACGATGTCAAACCGCACCTCAACGGCGTAGTGGACTCCCTGTGGGAACGTTCGGCCATTCGTATCGCCAACAGGGTCAGGACCCCTGTTCTATTCATTCATGGAGATAACGATCAGCTGGTCAACCCGGCAGAGATCGAACAGTTCTATATCGCCCTGAAGGACGTAGGCGTAGAGACCCTGATGGTACGCTATCCCCGGGAAGGTCATGGTATCCGGGAAAGCCGGCACCTGGAGGATATCATCGGGCGGAGCATGGCCTGGTACGATGTGCATTTTCAGAAAAAGACGAAATAATTTTGGACATTCCCCCCTGAGCCGTTAATTTTGGCCCTCATTATGATCACTGGCAGACAACATCATCACCATCATTTTTTCTTACCACAGCGGTAGGCCGGTGATGTTTTGTCAAAACATAAACTATTTAAGGGCTTACCAAACGGTAAGCCCTAATTTTTTTAGGCCCCTGCCCCTAAAGGGATGAGGCCCCTGCCCCTAAAGGAGGTAAGGCCTGCCCCTAAGAGGGAAAAACATAAGACATGAAACTAAAAATCGCTATTCAGAAATCCGGCCGTCTTTATGACGATTCGGTAAAATTGCTGAAAGACTGCGGCATCGACCTGAAGAACGGCGTCAATAAGCTGAAAACGGAATCTGATAATTTCCCCATGGAGATCTATTTCCTCCGCGACGACGATATTCCCCAGTATGTGGAGGATGCAGTGGCCGATGTCGGCATCGTGGGGGAGAACGTGCTTTACGAGAAGGGAAAGAAGGTAGAGATCGTAGAGCATCTCGGTTTCGGTAAATGTCGTTTGTCCGTAGCCGTTGGCCGCAGCGAGCAATACGGCGGGGTGGGATACCTGGAAGGGAAGAAGATCGCCACGACCTACCCACTGCTGGTAAGGGAATTCCTGGAGAGGAATAAAGTGAATGCGGAGATCCACGAGATCAGCGGATCGGTGGAGATCGCCCCCGGCATCGGGCTGGCCGACGCCATCGTAGACCTGGTCAGCAGCGGCAGCACCCTGTTCATGAACGGTCTGAAGGAAGTAGAGACCGTTCTGCAGTCCCAGGCCGTCCTGGTACGGAATAAGGACCTTGGCGCCGCACAGCAACAGATCCTTGAAAGGCTCCTGTTCCGTATCCGGGCCGTGCGCAGGGCGAAGAACAACAAGTACATCCTGATGAACGCACCGAATGACAAGCTGAAGGAGATCATTGCCTTATTGCCCGGCATGAAAAGCCCGACGGTGCTGCCCCTTGCCGAAGCAGGCTGGAGCAGCGTCCACAGCGTACTGGATGAAAATGATTTCTGGGATATCATCGAAGGATTGAAAGAGGCCGGTGCACAGGGTATCCTCGTCGTGCCGATCGAAAAAATGGTGATCTAAAATAGTAAGTATGAAAATCATCGATACGACTGACCCTAAGCAATCCTACGGCCGTGACCGGGCTGCGCTGCTGGCGCGGCCTTTATTGGACACCCGGTCCCTGGAGATGACCGTAGCCAATATTTTAAAAGAAGTGAAGGAGAACGGCGACGAAGCGGTGCGGAGGTTCTCCCTTCAATTCGATAAAGTGGCCCCGGAGAGCCTGGAGGTCAGCCTCAGGGAGATCGAAGAAGCGGGCGCCATGATCAGCGAAGAACTGAAAGCCGCCATCAGGCAAGCCATGCGCCAGATCGAAGCCTTTCACGTCAGGCAGGCGGAAGAGACGGAGATCGTGGAGACGGCGCCGGGAGTACGGTGCTGGCGCCGGTCGGTGCCCATCGAAAAAGTGGGGCTCTATATACCCGGCGGCACGGCACCCTTATTTTCCACCCTGTTGATGCTGGGGATCCCGGCCAGGATCGCGGGCTGCCGGGAGATCATATTATGTTCGCCCCCGGACCGGCAGGGGAGTCTGCATCCGGCCATCCTCTTTGCCGCCGGCCAGGTAGGAGTGACGAAGATCTTTAAAGCCGGCGGCGTTCAGGCGATCGCGGCGATGGCGTACGGCACCGCCTCCGTCCCACGGGTGTATAAGATCTTCGGTCCGGGCAATCAATACGTCACCTGCGCCAAGCAGCTGGTGCAGAAAGAAGGGATCGCCATCGATATGCCGGCAGGCCCCAGCGAGGTAGCCCTCTATGCGGACGAGACAGCCGATGCTGTTTTTGCAGCCGCCGATCTGCTTTCGCAGGCCGAGCATGGCGTGGACAGCCAGGTGGTCCTTGTGAGCCCTTCGCGGACTGTCCTGGAAAAGATCCTCCTGGAAATAGACCGGCAGGTACAGGAGCTGCCTCGGGCCGCTATTGCCAAAGAAGCACTGGCCAACAGCAGGGCCTTTTTAGTAAAGGACGACAGGGAAGCCATGGACCTGCTGAACGAATATGCGCCCGAACACCTGATACTGGCCTGTGATCATGCAGAAGCGCTGGCGGAGCAGGTGATCAATGCGGGATCGGTCTTCATCGGGCATTTTTCGCCGGAGAGCGTGGGGGACTATGCCAGCGGCACGAACCATGTGCTGCCGACGAACGGGTATGCCAAAGCCTATAGCGGCGTGAGCCTGGACAGTTTTGTAAAGAAGATCACGTTTCAACAATTGACGCGGGAAGGGATCGGTGGGATCGGCAGGGCGGTGGAATTGATGGCGGAGGCGGAGGGATTGCAGGCGCACGCCAATGCCGTGAAGGTGCGGAGGGGAGGTAAGTGAGCGGTGAGTGGTGAGTAGTGAGTGGTGAGTGGTGAGTAGTGAGTAGTGAGTGGTGAGTAGTCAGTGGTGAGTGGTGAGTAGTGAGTAGTGAGTGGTGAGTAGTCAGTGGTGAGTGGTGAGTAGTGAGATAAGTGAAGGGAGTAATTATAAGTCAAATAAATGATTGTATGTTCCAACTGGAAGAACTATTAAGACCGAATATCCGGCAGCTGGTGCCTTATTCCTCGGCGAGGGATGAATTCAAAGGGGAGGCGCAGGTATTCCTGGACGCGAACGAGAACAGCCTGGGCTCTCCGCTCACCCGGTGGTATAACCGCTACCCGGACCCCATGCAATGGAAGGTGAAGGAAGCGCTCAGCAAAATAAAAGGCATTGGCCCGGAGCATATTTTCCTGGGCAACGGCAGCGATGAATGCATCGATCTGCTCTACCGCGCCTTTTGCAACCCGGGCAAGGACAATGTCATCATCAATCCTCCTACCTACGGCATGTACGAGGTCAGCGCGCATATCAACGACGTGGCCGTGAAGAAGGCCGTATTGAGGGATGATTTCCAACTGGACCTCGTTCACCTGGAGAACCTGGTCGATGAGCACACCAAGATCATCTGGATCTGTTCGCCCAATAATCCCACGGCGAATTCCATCGACCGGGAAGATATCGAGATCGTGCTGAATAATTTCCATGGGCTGGTGGTCATCGATGAAGCGTATATTAATTTTTCCCGGCACCGGTCGTTCATCCAGGAATTGCCGGACTACCCCAATCTTGTCGTTTTGCAGACGATGAGCAAGGCATGGGGGCTGGCAGGGCTTCGTCTCGGTATGGCTTTTGCAAGCCAGGCCATTATCGAGGTCTATAATAAGGTGAAGCCGCCCTATAATATTAACCAGGCCACGCAGGAGCTGGCCCTGAAAGCGTTGGAAGAGACGGAGCAGGTCAATGAGATGATCCGTACGCTCGTCCGTTTGCGGGGTCAATTGGAACAGGAATTGATGGGAATACCCCTGGTGGAGAAAGTATATCCCAGCGACGCCAACTTCCTGCTGGTAAAAATGAAAGAGGCCCGGGCCGTCTATGAGCGGCTGTTGCAGGAAGGCATCGTCCTGCGGGACCGCAGCAAGGTGGAGCTTTGCCAGGGCTGTTTGCGTATAACGGTCGGCACGGAACAGGAGAACAAAGAATTGTTAAAAGCGCTGCGGCAATACCCGCATTGATGCCTAAGAGAAAAATGAGTGGAGGGGAGTAAGGGATTTTTAAATTAAATTACAGGCTGTTCGACACCATTTAATTCATATACTATTCCAATGCGACAACTATTCACTCCTTTCAAGACGATTTCCTCCAGGTCTTTGTACCTGGCTTTAGCCTTGTGCATGACCGGTCTGTTCGCCTGTGCGGGCGACAACAAGCGTCCTTACACTACTACGACCGAAGATCCGGCATTGGCAGATACGAACCTGGTCCTTCCGAAAGGTTTCGTCGCCACTACTTTTGCCGATGCGGTAGGTAAGACCAGGCATATCGCTGTGGCGGATAATGGAGTGGTCTATGTGAAGCTGGCAAGGCTGAAGGACGGGAAAGGCATCATACGCCTGCAGGATGCCAACGGGGACGGAAGATCCGACCAGTCCAGCGGTTTCGGAAGCTTTCCCGGAACGGGCATGATCGTCCGGAAGGGTTATCTCTATGCCAGTTCGGACACGGAAGTGTTCCGTTACCAACTCGATGCGAATAATAATGTCATCGATCCAGGCAAGCCGGAAAAGATCATTACCGGTCTTATAGAGCGTGGCGAACACGAGGCTAAGGCATTCACCCTGGATTATGCCGGGAATGTTTATGTGAATATCGGCGCTTATTCCAACGCCTGCCAGGTGCAGGACAGGACCAAAGGTTCTCCCGGCATGAAACCCTGCCCCATATTGGATTCCGCAGGTGGTATCTGGCAATTCAAGGCTGACAAGCTGAACCAGACCTATGGCGACGGCGTCCGTTATGCGACGGGCCTTCGTAACGTGGTAGGCCTGGACTGGAATACGGCGACCAACAGCCTTTTCGTCATGCAACATGGACGGGACCAGCTGAGCTCTCTTTTCCCGGATATGTTCGATAACAAGCAAAGCGCCGAACTGCCGGCAGAATGTATGTACGAGCTGCACAAAGGCTCCAACTGCGGCTGGCCTTATATTTATTACGACCAGTTCCAGCATAGGAAGATCCTGGCGCCCGAATTCGGCGGCGATGGTAAGAAGACTGCGGGAGAAGACGCGCAGGACCCTGTAGTGGCGTTCCCCGGTCACCTGGCGCCTAATGGCCTCCTGTTCTACAGCGGCAATCAATTCCCCGAGCGGTATAAGAACGGCGCTTTTATCGCCTTCCATGGCTCCTGGAACAGGGCGCCGGAACCTCAGAAAGGTTTCCTCGTCGCTTTCGTGCCTTTCAAGAACGGCAAGCCCAGTGGGGATTGGGAAGTGTTCGCGGATAATTTTTCGGGCAGTCCCGAAGCGACGGCTTCCGGCAGAGCTAAATATCGTCCCTGCGGATTGGCCCAGGGCCCCGACGGATCGTTGTATGTAACAGACGATACGAAGGGCAGGATCTGGAAGATCAGCTATCAGAAATAGAGAATAAGACAAGAACAGGCAGACCCGGAAACGATGATTCCTAAACAGAGCGGGACTTCCGGGCCTGTTTGCTAAAATCCAACCAAGCATATGCAAGTAAAGAGCATAGGGGCCGTATTAACGGGCGGCCTGTTCGCACTGGCGTTCACCTTAATGTCACAGACGAAGAAGCCCGCCGCAAAACCCGCCGCTGCAAAGATGGGACCCGTACAGGTGAAAGGAGGCATGCAGGCCTCCCTGGATAGGGGCAAGCAGGTATACCTGCAGCAATGCCTTGCCTGTCACCAGGCCGATGCCGGCGGCGTATCGGGCATGAACCCACCATTGATAAAAACAAAATGGGTATTGGGCGATAAGACGACCCTGGTGCAGATCGTACTCAAGGGCCTGACGGGCGAGATAGAGGTCGACGGTGACACCTATCACAATGTAATGGCCCCTCACAGTGAATTAAGCGACCAGGAGATCGCCGATGTGCTGACCTATGTACGGAATAATTTTGGCAATAAAGCTTCGGCTGTAACGGCTGCCGAAGTGAAAGCCATCCGGGCTAAGACCCACTAAACTAACTGATGAAGAGAATACTATTTATCGACAGGGACGGAACCTTGATCAGGGAAGCGCCTCCCACCTACCAGATCGACGCCTTCGACAAGCTGGAATTCTATCCTTATATGTTCGAGTATATGGGTAAGATCGCCCGGGAGATGGATTATGAGCTGCTGATGGTGACGAACCAGGATGGCCTGGGTACTCCGGGTTTTCCCGAAGATAGTTTCTGGCCGGTGCAGAACTTCGTGATGAAGAGCCTGGAAAATGAAGGGGTCCGGTTCAGCGCCGTCTATATCGACAAAAGTTTTCCAAAGGACCATCTGCCTACCCGCAAACCGGGAACGGGCATGCTGACGGCCTATCTCGACAACGAGGAATACGACCTGGAGAATTCCTTCGTGATCGGGGACCGCATCACCGATGTGCAGCTGGCGAAGAACCTGGGCTGCAAGGCCATCTGGCTGAACAATGATCCTGACCTGGGCGGCGGAGAGATCAAGGATCCCCTGGCGGCGCTGGAAGAGGTCATCGCCCTGGAAACGGGGGAATGGAGCAAGATCTATGAATTCCTAAAACTGGGACTGCGCCGGGTGGTCCATGAACGCAATACCAACGAGACACAGATCAAGATCGACCTGAACGTGGATGGCAACGGAAAAGGGCAGATCATGACGGGCCTGGGCTTTTTCGATCATATGCTGGAGCAGATAGCAAGGCATGGAAAGATGAACCTGACCATACGCGTGAACGGCGACCTGCATATCGACGAGCATCATACGATAGAAGATACGGGCATTGCCCTGGGAGAAGCTTTTGCCAGGGCCCTGGCGGATAAGCGGGGCATGGAACGCTACGGCTTCGCCCTGCCCATGGACGAGGCGGACGCCAAAGTGCTGATCGACTTCGGGGGACGCAACTGGATCGTGTGGAATGCGGAGTTCAAACGCGAGCGGATAGGGGAGATGCCCACGGAAATGTTCTTCCATTTTTTCAAGTCTTTTTCAGACGCCGCAAAGTGCAACCTGAATATCGAATGCCGCGGGGACAACGAACACCATAAGATAGAGGCCATCTTCAAGGCTTTTGCCAAAGCCATTCGCATGGCGGTAAAAAGAGACCCCCTGAGCAACTATCTGCCAAGCACCAAGGGGGTGTTATAAAAGAGCCTGGGGTGGGATATTTCAGAGGAAGTGGCTGAAGGATGGACCCCGCCGGGCCTGGCCGGGGGTCTAAAAAAAATTTGGCAGAATCATTTTTCGAGTCCATATTTGCCCTGTAATGACAAACAAAGTTCAAATAATCAATCAAATTTGGTGGTGGCATACAAACTCCTGGCGGGGCTAGTAATGCTATACCTATAGATATTACCATATTGGGCCTCGAGAGATCGGGGCCTTTTTATTTTGGCCTGATGGCCGCCGGACGGCGCCGGATCGTTGATCCGGGATCCAATTAAAAACATTTCGACCACCGAATCATGAAGAAAATAGCTATAAAGACCCACTGCAGGCAGCTCCTTTCGGATATTTATACTCCCGTGGGCATCTACCTGCGGTTGCGGGACCGGTTCCGGGATACGATCCTGCTGGAAAGCACGGATTATCACGTGTCGGAGAACAGTTACTCTTTCATCTGCATCAATGCCATTGCGGGTATCGAGATCACGGACGTACGGAACATCGAATTCAAGCTGCCGGGGCAGCAGCCGGAAAGGACGGCCATCCGGAATTCGTCGGATGTACCCCGTATCCTCTGGGAATTCATGCAGCGCTTTGACGTAGAGCCTGCCACGGAGAAGCCCCTGAAAGCGACCCAGGGTCTGTTCGGCTATACCACCTTCGATGCCGTACAATTCTTCGATACGGTGCGGTTCCGGGATCGTCCCCAGGGGAAGGAAGGGCCGGTGGATCAGCCGGGGTCGGCGGCCATCCCGCTCATGCGCTACCGTCTCTATCAATACGTGATCGCCATCAACCATTTCAAAGATGAGCTCTATATCTGTGAGAACGAGATCGCGGGCCTGGAAAGCGACCTGTCGGTGGTGGAGTCCCTGATCAAGAGCAAGGACGTACCGGTCTATCCTTTCCGCCTGCGGGGAGGGGAGACCTCCAACCTGAAAGACGAGGAATATATAAAGATGGTGGAAAAAGGGATCCAGAGCTGTTACCGGGGGGATGTATTCCAGATCGTATTAAGCCGTCGCTTCCAGCAGGGGTTCACCGGCGATGAGTTCAATGTATACCGCGCCCTGCGGAATATCAATCCTTCTCCTTACCTGTTCTTCTTCGATTACGGGGATTATAAATTGATGGGCTCCTCCCCGGAATCGCAGCTGATCATCCGTAACGGACAGGCCATCGTACATCCTATCGCCGGCACTTTCAAGAGGACGGGCAATGACGAGACGGACCAGCTGATGGCGGATGACCTGCTGAAGGACGCCAAGGAGAATGCCGAGCATGTGATGCTGGTGGACCTGGCCCGTAATGACCTCAGCCGCAGCTGCGACGAGGTGGTAGTGACCCAGTACCGCCAGGTACAATACTATTCCCATGTCATCCACCTGGTGAGTGAAGTAAGAGGGAAGACGAGAGAGAACAGCAACCCCTTCGAATTACTGGCCACTACCTTTCCCGCAGGGACGCTCAGCGGCGCGCCGAAATTCAAGGCCATGGAGCTGATCGACGCTTACGAACCTACCGCGAGAGGTTATTACGGGGGTTGCATCGGCTTCATGGGGTTCGATGGCAGCTGTAATCATGCGATCATGATCCGCAGCCTCCTTAGCCGGCAAAATACCCTGCTGTACCAGGCCGGCGCCGGGGTGGTGGCGGCCAGCAAGCCCGAGAACGAATTGCAGGAAGTGAATAATAAACTGGGCGCCCTTAAGAAGGCGATCCTTTTCGCAGAGAAGATCTAAAATTTTAAATGAACCCACTGTGACACGCATACTTGTTTTTGATAACTACGATTCATTTACCTACAACCTGGTGCACCTGGTGGAAAAGATCCTTCACCAGAAAGTGGAAGTGTACCGCAACGATCAGCTGCCCCTGGAAAAAGTCAGGGACTTCGATAAGATCATCCTGTCGCCGGGACCCGGCGTTCCTTCGGAAGCAGGCCTGCTGCTGCCCCTGATCCGGGAATATGCCGCCAGCAAATCCATCCTGGGCGTATGCCTCGGCCATCAGGCCATCGGCGAGGCTTTCGGGGGCCGGCTCGTGAACCTGAGCAATGTCTATCACGGGGTAGCGACGCCCGTGCGGATTATCTCACCACTCACCACTCACCACTCACGAGGCCTGTTCGAAGGCCTGCCCACCGAATTCGAGGTGGGACGTTATCACAGCTGGGTGATCAGCGATGAAGGTTTCCCCGCGGAGCTGGAAGTGACGGCAAGGGATGAAAAGGAGTATATCATGGGACTTCAGCATAAGAAATACGATGTACAGGGAGTGCAATTCCATCCTGAAAGCGTACTGACGCCACAGGGCGCGGAGATCATGCGGAACTGGCTAAAACAATAAGTGATCATGAAGAAGATACTACAATATTTATTCGAGCATAAGACCCTGTCCAGGGAGCAGTCCCGGGAAGTGTTGGTGAATATCGCCCAGGGACAATACAATGAGAGCGAGATCGCATCTTTTATTACGGTCTTCCTCATGCGCAGTATTACCATCGATGAATTGCAGGGATTCCGGGATGCGTTGCTGGAACTTTGCGTCCGTGTCGATCTCAATGGACAGGAGACGATCGATATCGTGGGTACGGGCGGGGATGGAAAGAATACCTTTAATATTTCGACCCTGGCCTGCTTCATTGTGGCCGGCGCGGGCCGGAAGGTGGCCAAGCATGGTAATTACGGGGCTTCCACCATCAGCGGGGCTTCCAATGTCATGGAGCAGCTGGGGTATAAGCTGAAAAGCGATGTGGGCAGGCTGCGGCAGGAAGTAGAGGAGGCCAATATCTGCTTCCTCCATGCACCGCTGTTCCATCCGGCACTGAAGACGGTAGGGCCGATCCGGAAGAACCTGGCCGTCCGCACTTTTTTCAATATGCTGGGCCCGATGGTGAATCCCGCATTTCCGAAATTCCAGCTGGTAGGAGTCTATAACCTGGAAATGGCGCGGGTATATAATTATTTACTACAGCAGGCCGAGGGGAATTTCACCATCATCCATAGCCTGGACGGCTATGACGAGATCTCGCTCACGGGCGATACCAAGGTCATTACCAACAAAGGCGAAAAGATCATGACCGCCGAGCAATTGGGCAAGCGTATGGTGAACGCTACGGACATTCACGGAGGGAATACGGTGGAGGAAGCTGCGAAGCTGTTCACGAAGATCCTGAGGTCGGAAGGCAGCTGGGCGCAAAATGCCGTTGTGCTGGCCAATGCGGCGATGGCCCTTCACCTGACGGGAGCCTACGGAAATTATGACGAAGCTTATATCGCAGCCGTCGACAGCCTGGAAAGCGGAAGGGCGTACGGGTCCTTACAGAAATTAATTTCATTACAATAGCGCTATGAACATACTCGATAAAATAATACAGTATAAGCGATCGGAAGTGCAGCGGCGGAAGGCGGAGACGGGTATAAAAGAATTGGAGGCGGGCGCTGGTTTCTCAAGGACGACCCTGTCGTTGCGGCAGTTCCTGACGGACCCGCAGCGGACGGGCATTATCGCAGAATTCAAAAGACGGTCGCCCTC
>Ga0307517_10002047_pt1 | contig 32799 bp, 36 predicted proteins | sample 23_EM_MG_FD_194515 | JGI IMG/M metagenome (GOLD analysis project Ga0307517, IMG submission 194515) | Populus trichocarpa ectomycorrhiza microbial communities from riparian zone in the Pacific Northwest, United States - 23_EM | ecosystem: Host-associated > Plants > Roots > Unclassified | place... | reverse complement strand
TTGGGTGGTCATGATGTTTACAATGCAGTTCACAATCAGCGAACCGTTTAATTTTCAAAGTAGTGTCAATGCTTCACTCTCTAATGGCGCTAACTCATTTTATGTAATACTTCTTGGACAACGAGGACTGTACCCGGGCCGGCTATTACTACTATTCCTTTATTTGTTTATTTTAACACACACACACACTTACTGTCAACTATCAGAATGGTCCAAACTCGATTGAAAGTCGGAAATTATGAAGCTTGGGTTGTCGTTGAGAAAGAAGAAGTCGAGCATTATAGTATAGAAGTTGACGAGGAGGAGAATCTCGCTACTTGTTGGATAGCTTCTACGGCTGGGAAGGTAAGTCTATCCTATTTTTCTATCACTTTCCTAGTTAATTGGAATTTTGGCTTAGCACTTTGGTGTTTGTGCGGTAAAGCGCCATGTTGAATTTGATTGTAATGTAAAAATCGATCTGGACGGGTCCGAAATGAGGATTAATCCTCTCCTCAAGCATAATACGGACCACAAGTTGATTGACAATGTCCATATTGGAAAGTCCTTATGTCGACCATTTCTGTTTGGATCACTTAATGTCACAGGTTTGGGTTTTTGTCATGTTATATTCGGGGTATCACTAACAAAACTATCCAAAAAGAAGACGAATCAGCTGTAAGTGCTCAGATGCACGAGGAACTCGGCACCATCAAGGTTGTAGTGCGTCATATTACAATCTACGACTCCAGTGTCTCCTTCGAAGGTTATCGACTGCAGGAAGGTGTTAAAATTCATGAAAGTGCCAAGAAGTTGGCCACACACCAAGTTTCGTGAGTCACGGTATATTCGATGTTATATTTCTTTCTGAACTTGAAGATCTCATAGGTTTGGAGAAGTAGCACAAATGAAACCCGTTGGTTACGTACATTATAAGATTAAAGAGATTGTTGCAACCTTTGTCTTTCGCTATCGATCCCTGGGTATGCTTATTTCTTCTTAGAGATTTTGACGCCCTAATATTTAGGATTCAGACATGCTAAAAGCATTAGGGATCGCGCCATGTGATTTTCCTGCAAAAACAGATGGCTCATCTGAGCCAGGGCCCGTTTCCGGGAAGCGAAAGGCTGCATTGATAGAAGAAGAAGAAGAAAAACCTATTGCGGAAATCAGTGACCCAGAGGATGAGGACGACAACAGGAGAATGTCGCAGTTGGAGGTTACATTGAGGTCATGTCAGGCTGAATTGGAGAAGATAAGGCAAGCACGTCTGGACCGCCAGCAAGGCAAGAGGGTCAAACGCGAACCAAAGCCGGTCTTCCTTCCTGGTGAGATCATTGATCTCACAATTTAAGCTTTCCGGTTTCTATACACATTCTTTTTCAACGTACAACATAGGAAATAATGAAATGTATAATATAATATGTAACAACCAAAATACGCGGATCTGTTCTAATTTCTAAAGGAGTGCGTCAATGAAATTCTGACCAACTATTAGGTTTGCATGGCCGTTCTTGTTTAGTCGTGATCGGATGTGTGCCACCAGGGTAGACCTTGCGAAACGTGTTTACGATCTTCCGGTCTTCATAGCGAATCTGTTTATATGTTCGTTATCTGTAATAGAAATATTTGGATAGGACTGACGGAAATGCATCCACAATTAGGTTCGGTATGCATATGGCGCGTACTGTTAGCACATGCTTCCCATCCGCAGTCGATTTTGATGCCGTTTTCATGGCGGGCATGAAAGTGCTGGCCAAAAAAATGAAGACATTAAGTTGGCTGAACCAGACTCGGAACATACCCCGCACAGCGTATAGTAGTCACCGACACTGCAAAGTAATGGTAAGTGGCGGGTTACAGGTATAATGATGGTACGAACACTTGGACTTGACACATCGCAGACAGTGGCGCGGTAAAGAATTCGGGTCGGGTAATGAGCAGCAATGAGAGGGAACAGGTCCTCTGATATTTATATGTTGAAGGAGTGGCTTTGAAATGGAATTATCCATCCGGTTACACATGCCATATAGGGCCAGTCATGAAAACTCCATACACATGGCCAACTTACCATCCATCGCCGGTTGTCCGAACTCCGAACAAAACTAGATGGAAAAGGGTGCTCCTCAACAGCCGAGTTTCGTCCGACGAACACACCTTGCAGGAAAGGAAGAAGGGAAGGTAATTCAGACAGCTTGGGTGCCAAATATGGTAAAAACGCCCAAAGCGGTGTAAGATATTGCCCGAGTTCTGAGTCCGTGTGTCTGGATGTGAATCTGTAAATGAAACGACGACGAGAACCGAGAAACTCACAGATATTAATGGGCCGCTTCACCTTATCACATTTTCCACATTTGCTGATGTTCGGTTCGATCACTACGAACCCCGTACACCGTATCATCGACAATGTGGCTCAGCAACCTAGGTGTGCTAATGTCCGAACTTGTGTCGAGCGAACACGACAAGGAATAAGGTCGGAATTCATTATGTAAGTGGTACTAAGTACTCCGAGTTGCACATTTGTTACTGTGAACCGCTTCTGCCAATGCCCCTTGTAAGAAGGAAGGTGTGGATTGGAGCCACCAGAAGGTATATCAATGGCCCTTGGTTCAGGTCGGCAGGCTTGGGGTTCTGGTGAAAGAGGATTGACCAGTCTCCTCCGATGGCCTGGTGTTCAAAATTGGTGTTCCTCACGCGATCGCCGCTGCGAATATGTAGCGGATATGAATACCATGAGCCGTATATGATTCGCTAAAGGCATAATATCCGGCTAACAACGAAGAGAAGGGGGGGAAATCACATCTTCAAGAAATGTAATTTCATTGAAGTGGTCCTTGTTGTACGTCATGGTACATTGCAGAGTCGGAATTGTTACCCACACATTTTGACTGTGTTACAAAGGGCGTAATTTGAAATTGCTACGTGATAAAGATTACTGTACTTTCAACTAATAGAACCAAAAAATTAAAGAAGATAAGAATTATAAACAGGATAAGTAAAGACAAGTGACAATCGGACAACCACATCACATGAAAGCTGCGAAGACAAGTCGGCGAACGCGGATAAAAAGAGGGTTCAAGAGGCCAGAGGTGTGGCAAAAGAACCTCTACCACGTCTGAAACCTCCCCGACTGCCACGGTTACCGTGACCGCGAAATCCACGGCCACGACCCGGGAATCCTGGTGTGCCGCCTCTGGTATTGGTATTATTTGACGACCCGTTGAAGGGTTGTTTCCACCCTTGCCTGTTGGCATTATTGACCTGACTATCCGATTCTGTGGCATCGGTCTCAGCTAATTGTCTTGGACCTTTTTGAGTTACTACGTCCGAGTACGGTTGATTGTATGGAGCGGCACCGCGACCGTTGACAAAACCACCCCGACCCCTGTTCGGGTTAGTCATAATGTGAACTTGTGGGGCTTTTTGGCTGTTTTATAGAGCGACGTCAGCAAATAAGTAGGAAGAAAAATAGGGTATTGACCTCGAGTTTGGTGCTGGTCTGAATCCAGATGCCGCATCTTTTCCTGGCGGAGGGCGGATAGCCGGGTAGGGACCAAAGCGAGGATGGAAAGGAAGGTTATTGCGGACTGGGGGCGGCGCCTTGGGGTTTGTAGATGTTACGAATTGAGGGTCCGTAAGGTTCAGGCAACTGTTGAACTCCACCGTCGATCCGCGATATTGAGAACATCTATTTTGTAATAAGATTTCATTAACTCTATCATCTCAAGAAAAAGAAAAAGCAAATACCGATTGCCGAGTGTTCCTCCCGACATAAATGGTACATCCCACACTACATCCATTGATTTCGCGTTCAGACCAACCACCACCCCTTTGACCGATAGCGGAACGCTGCCCGAATCCTGAATCATAGTGACACGATCACCAATTTCAAAATGTTGATTCTGTAGGCGATAGAGAGCGTGGGCAGGCTTCAATACCGCCTGTCGAGGAATACCCTTAACAAGTGCCCTCTTAAATTGATTCGACGGCTTATTTTTGGTGAATTCATCGGCCAAGGTCTCGATCTCTCCGACCGTTTGCTATGTAATGGAAGGTCATCGTATAAATCTCCCATTCACAGAAGATGGACCAACCTGGGTTAATTGGTCGCAGAAGAGTGATACGGATTCGAAATCGCGAACACCCTTTGTTTTTAGCCAGTGCCTCACCTCAATTACCCTTCCATCGGAATCGGTTCCCGGGAAGACTTCCGATGCCTTCATCATAGCTACAAGATGCGTGAGATATTAGCCATCACACAATGAATAGACAGATACCATCACCGCTCCTCTCAACGGCACGGAAAACATCAGGAAACACTTTCTAGAAGAGAGGGTGCTATCAGGACAAACAAAAGTGGGCCAAAGAGCTCCGTACCTTGTATTCCAGGATTAAATCGAGAGCTTTCTGACTATACTCCCAATTCCGCCCCTCTTTTCGAGAGTAATCAATGACCTTCATTGACTTGGCCTCGAACTTGATACTCAGACCAAGATTGATCTTCTGACGATCGGAGGTAACAACCATGAAGCTTGAGGTGATCTTGCCGAGTGCTCGACCAGATACACTAACCATCTCGGCTGCCCTATATGATGGATAATAATGTTTTGACGTGCGATTATCCACAATAGCCTTGAACCTGTCAATTTGCGATTTCTCCGATGGGTCAAACTGATTTCATAAGACCAACAGTGAGAATAAAGGAAATGAAATATATATTGAAGGACTGACCGCAAGGACGACCGACAGCGTCGTATCAGATGTCGATGAAACCTGAGCAGCAGCTCCATAGGCATGCTCCCCAAGGAAGAACACTTTGGTGCCCTCCGGAAATTCTTCAGAAAGAGGAGGGGGTTCTCGTTCCATGAAACGCGGGTCTTCGCTCACAACTTCCGGGAGACACATTTGTATGAGTTGCTCCACTTCTTGGTCAGGGCCCTCGTGATATTTCACGAAAGCACCTGATTCTAGGCGCTTAAGACCTAGTCACCGACGTTAGTAATTAAACAAGTCAGAGGAAAGGGAAAAAAATACCTTTTAGGGGCCGAATATGTAACAAAACCTCGACCATCCCAGTGAGTACACCACATCTTTTCGAATAACTACTCTCGATCCTTTCGGCCTTCGTCTTCCAGTGACCAAGCCCTTGATGTGTGTGGGGTGTCGAAATGACCCTCGGTGGCGACCCCGGCGACACCACCAGTTTTTCATATGTGAACAACGCATCTGAAATACGGACGATCTTGCCTTCCTGTAAAAACGGCCACCCCATAAATGTTCGCTCCCCAATCATTCTTTCTCCAAGCTCCTCCATCCTCTGACCCTCATAAGGGTTTTGAATATGGATGATCATTGACTTGTTCCGACTTTGTACACCATGGACATTGACCTCATGATGCCCCACAGTAGCCGTGTGCGGAAGAGTTTTGAGTGACGGGAAACCGGCCAACGCTTGAACACCAAGAGAAACTCCATCGCAGAGTCCTGGAATGAGGTGTAGTCCATCCAGCGTCGGCAGGTCGAATGGTTCCATGATACATGCGCAGTGATGGAGTGTAGGGAAAAATCCTGGTAAGGAAGATGGATATTCGGTCGTTCCGTCTGGATTATAGCGGAACTTGAGTGAAGTTCCCCAGGTGTTCCTCGTCTTCTCTTCTTTGGTGAGGCGATGTTCTCGACCTTTCTCACATTGAATAACAAAGAAGAAAAGAAAAAGGAATGACTTACCCGCCATCGCTTTGAGCAACCGCCGCTCCTCAATGAATGGGATCTTCACAATTGCTTCCCAATCCTGCTTCTTTCCATTCAAATCTTGCTCGAAATCCAGAGGATAGAAGTCCAGGATTGGGGAGTTTACATCATACATGAGGTCCTGACGAAATATTCAACGCCAACAATCAGAAATAGCATGAAGGTCACATACCCGAAAAGCTAGGGGGACATTCTCCATACTCGCAACCGGTAAGACACCCATCAGTTGTTCAAACGGCTTGAATGGCTTTCCTAGCTCAAATTCGAAAGATATCTTGTCCAACCCCTTGAGATCTGCGTAAAAGGAATCAACAGAAGGCCAAAGGAAAGTGGAGTTTAAATACCAGAAATACGAGGAGCATAATGATAGTTGTAGAACCATCCCCATGACGCGACGCCGTTATAATAGTAGTGCATCACCCACTGTAGACCTTCCACGTATCGGAATATCAAGTCGCCCATCGCCTTCGGATCTTCAAATGAAATTTCCAATTTGCCCTTTGAAAAGAGCAACAATTAGCCGATTCATCTCCAATAATAATAAAACATCACTTACTCGGTAGTATTCTCTCTTCCACTCTTCCATCTTCTCCTTAGCCAACCTCTCATGACGCTCGTCAAAGGAGCCCTCCGCATCCAAAACATTCGCCTTCTCGTACTTCTTCAAAACTCGGTCAACAGCCGCTTTTGCCTCCTCGTCGTCTTCCGTGTCCTCCCATTCACCCTCATCCTCTCCCTCCTGGTCGTCCTCCACCTCTTGATCAACTTCGGCTTCACCATCGTCGGCAAGCGCTCCAGGGAGTCGCCAAGTGACAAGGTTCTGATCCTGGTCATCGTATTCATCCCAACTCACGTTGAGATGGAGATCGTCGGATAGTTTGGTGATGAATGTTCTGTCTCTCGAAGAAAATATGTTCGGTAACGACAATTTCGCCGCTGTCGAAGCGGCAGACACATCCCGATTCTCCATTACAAACGCCTTCACTTTTTCAAAAATACCGCGCTGGGAATCGGTCAACACTATATTCCGAAAGCGACTGAGCATCAGAAAGGGAACAACAACAAAAAAAAAACACCCCACCAAGCCCGTCCTGTTTCTTGCTGCTCTGCAACTCTCTCACATGCTTTGCTTGCTTACCCTTGAACCAATTCAAATCCGAATACTCCTTCTCGAATACCTCCTGCTCCCACGATACCATCTCATCCAGCACCACCTGGAGCCGCCTCGTGTTTATCGACCCACTCTCGTTGATATAACCATCTGGAAGGTTACGACCGTAAATTTATATTTAGCCCAACGGACAAATAATATATATAACATACCTAAGCCGGGTAGTACTTTCTTGTAAACGTCAAAGAGTCTCTCCAACCCATTCTCGTGAATATGAAGATCTGGCAAATTCGGCAAAAAGTCATTGCCGACGAAGACGGCCAACAAGATGAAATCGTCGATAACACGTTCTAGGTTGTATGGGAAAGGCAGAATCGGTTCTATGTCGTGGAATTCCAGGTCAAGGTATTCTCGCATAAGAGACAGGTGTAATAGATAGAAATTAATAGCCTCGAGACTACTATTATCGAAAAAAAAAAGTTAAACACGCATTGTAGAGTGGCGAAACAAAAAACTCAACTTGTTGTTGTTGCTGTTCTTCCTCCTCGAAGGACCGAACTTGACCTCTTCCCGCAGCAAGCAAAAATGAGGATCGTGACTCAGAAGTCCGAGCATGATCAAATCAGCATCCAGACCGTAAAGACAATGTCGCACATTGGGGTTATAGTCCGGTTGAGCGCGTGATAACCGAATGTATTCCATGATTTTGTGTTCTCCTTCTCCGGGTACTTCGTGCCCGGACAGAACGACCTGAATGTCTCGCCAATTGGAGTCTTCCGTGATCTTCTTATTGACGAAATACCGCAGCTGTTCCGATAGACGCGTCATGAAGGGCGTCCCTAAGAGAAGGTTATCAAAGCATGATCATTCGTTTCATATCGAGAACGGCGTACCAGGAGTGATGCAATTACTGTCGAACGCCTTTTCGTCTGGTAATTTCTCGCCCTTGGCCAGGGCCTTGTCTTTAGTCTCTCTTGCCTCCTTGGCCGTCCGAAACCGTCTGCCTCGCTGCTGATTCATCTTTGCCCGAGGCGCAACACCGTCCACGGCCATGAAGAAGAGCTTTTGGGGCTTAATCTTCCCGAAAAGGTGATCCACATAGGCAAAAATGGACGTGAAAATCTGTTCTTCCGAAAGTCGAAAATGGGCGTCTTCATCATTCGGATGCGAACCTTGAATTCAAGTGTAAAAGGTCGTAGAAATAAAATAAAATAAACGTATCACGTACAGTTGTGGATGATTCCGTTGAAATCGAGGTAGAGGTTGTCTGGATAGGAGATTTTGTCAAGAAATGCCAATTACACGGATAGGCAAAACAAAACCCACCAAACTCTGGAATCTTGTTCTCTTGAATCAACTGTGATGTCAAGGGATACCTCTCGCTACCGAAACTTCAGAACAAAAGCCGGCTCCCAAACAAAAATGAAGACCTACGAAATGTATCTGAAAAACTGGTTTCATCAGACCCAATCGTTCTCCATGACGTCGAGGACATACCTTTGGAATACCTAGCTCAGCAACAACATTAAGTTTGATCAACAGTAAGACGAGAAAACAATTGTTCCTCACCCATATTGAATGAAAACGAAAACGACTGATAAAAATTGGTTTGAATTGGTTGTAGACGACGAATGCTCTTGTTTGGTCGTTGTTGGAGTCACCGTCAATAATGCTCAAATCACACATTCTCAGGCTTTCTCTCTCTCTCTCGCTATACCCACTCACTGGCTCAAACCAGTTCTATGTATTCATGTAACTACTACACAGCCGATTCTATGTAAGGAGGCCGAGTCTGTTTCATCGAATGCGGTGCTTCATCAAGTTCCTAACACTTCGGTATTTCTCTAGTAACTGAGCTGTGATCTCTGGTTTCATCTGATCCTAGGAACCCTCTGCCAAGACTTCATTTACACTTGCCTTCGAAACTCCCGTCCCTCTCATCCCCCCCCCACAAAAAATTGACCTAAAGTGCTTCCGACGTGCGCGCCGCCACCTTATAACCGCCGACCCACGGAGCTAAGGAATGTCAGTCAACTACCTATCCCGTCTACAAGCACCCCCCTCTGCTTCCTCGAAACCGGTCGCTACGCCAGCCAGGCAGACTCATCAGAATAAAATAAAAAATTCGGAGATAACAACGGCAGTTTGCATCCCAAGCAGTCGCCACATGTATCTATCAGCAATGTCCAAGAAGTCCTTCCACGATGCTTATCGCGAGGTTACATCGCTTGAAATCCATTCAATAGGTCTTTTCTACCATCATGTTTGTGTCCTTTCCGCAATGTTTGGCCTGCATTAATAGGGTTTCCACGTATGATCAAGATTTGAACAATTCAGTTGGATCTGTCTTTGTCATATGTGCAACCTCACAAAAAGAAACGATTCAATCATTTCAATCATAAATGAAACAGCCCTCCTTCTCCCGCTCTTGTGTCATCTTGACCTTTGTGGTGACGCAAATGCATGAAGTCAAGGAGTCACCAAATTTAGGAACTTGCGCTGTCATATCCCAAACATTCATATGGGGATGTCTCAACAGATCTAATGGAAGGGTCCCACAACAAAAACAATAGAACTCGTTACAATCTATTCTTCATATCTCGGCGAAAGCGGGCGGTCACAACCACTCCACCGTCTGAAAGAAATCATGTCATATACATGTGTAACAACAAGAAAACGAAACAGAGCTTACAGCAGGCGGCTTCGAAGATATATCATACGTGACGCGATTGATCCCAACCACCTCATTCGTAATCCGGGCGGAAATACGCCTCAGGACTTCTGGCGGGAACGCGAACCTAAACAAGCCATAAGTAGTCCGAAATTTAATTCGACAAGACTCATCAAGTATACCAGTCAGCTGTCATAAAATCTTCGGATTGCACGGCGCGGAGAGCGATGACCTAACAAGTCGAGAGAAACGGGATGTCAGGGGCCTAGATTGGGACATTTATGAACGAAACCAGTCCCTACTTGTTCATAAGTTCTCATATCACCCATTACCCCAACAGCCTTCACGGGAAGCAAAACCGCGAAGGCTTGAGCGATTTGATCATACAAACCTGCTTTGCGGATCTCTTCGATATAGATATGATCAGCTTGCTGCAAAATCTTGACTTGTTCGCGAGTGACAGGTCCAAGAATGCGAATGGCAAGTCCAGGCCCAGGGAACGGGTGCCGTCCCACAAGTTGCGCTGGTATTGAGAGAAGTCTTCCCAAAATCCGAACCTCGTCTAGGGAATTTGAGTAAATACGATGGAGATGAAACGTGTGCGTACCTTTGAAAAGTTCTCGCAAAGGTTCAATTAACTTGAGCCTCATGTCCTTGAGCAGACCTCCCACATTATGATGCGTTTTGATGGTGGCACTGGGACCTTTGAAGCTGATACTTTCAATCACGTCCGGGTACAACGTCCCCTGAAGGAGCCATTCGACACGTCCTTTTGCCTCTCCGCCTCGTTTCTCCTCCACCTCCGCTGCGGCCTCTATCTTGGCGGCCTCATCCTCGAAAACATTGATAAAAGTGTTCCCAATAATCTTCCGTTTCTGCTCCGGATCCTCGATCCCTTCCAACCTGGACAAGAATAACTCTGACGCATCGACTACCGTCAAATTGATACCCAATTGCTTGTCAAGCCTTTCATATACCACTTGCGCCTCATTCAATCGCAAAACACCGTTGTCGACCATGATCGCATGAAACCTTGCAAACATTCAAAACGCATTCAAAAAAATAAATAAAATAACACGGACCTATCACCAATTGCCTCATGCATCAGTTTAGCAGCAACAGTGCTGTCTACGCCACCACTCACAGCACCTATGACACGTCCCTTTGCACCACATATTTCTCGAATGCGGGAGATCTCCTTTCCTATGAACTCCTCCTAGATAGAACACAGTCAGAGAACCTCTAACAACTATGACGAGGAGGTTGCACCATCGTCCAGTTTGGGCGACATCCACAAACTTCCCGAATAAACTTCCCGATGACAGCCTTTCCACTGGGAGTGTGCGTGACTTCTGGATGAAACTGGATGCCATAGATAGCCTTGGAATTGTGTGCCACCGCTGCATAAGGTGCCGATTTAGTGTGCCCGATGATATGGAAGTCTGGTGGAGGTCTTGACAGCTGATCCCCATGGGACATCCATACCTACAAACTCCATGGTAAGTAATCAACTTGTCTAAATCAAGTTCCTGGACAGTATACCCTCAATTCGTCACCCAAGCCCTCAAAAAGAGCATCCGTGACTGGGTTCCCAATTGTGTTCACGGTGATATCCGCAGGTCCATATTCCCTATGAGTGCATTTCGACACTTCCCCTCCGAGATTCCACGCAAGCTCCTTGGAGTGACAAAATACGTTTTGACGTAGGATGTAGATGGATAACGCGGACAAACCTGAAGGCCGTAGCATATCCCAAGTATGGGGACACCTAAATCAAATATAGCGGAGTCGACATGAGGTGAGACAGCGTCGTAAACGGAGTATGGTGATCCAGATAAGATAATCCCTACAAAGGATTGTTAGACTTGAATTACACAGCGAATTCCACATACCCTTTGGTTTAAACGAAATTTCCTCCATCTTCATAGTGCAGGGAACCAGCTCTGCGTATATATTGTGTTCTCTACATCGTCTAGTTATCAAATGGCTGTACTACACTAATTTCATTAGGAAAAAAAAAAAAACTATAAGCGGTTCACACACCTGAGATCCAAAATCGAAAATGAGTATAGTATCGAATTGATCGTGAATTTCCTTCATTTTGTGTCAGAAGAGCTCGCGTGCGATCTTTGGTATATGTACGTTGTCGGGAAGATAATCGCGTCACCGTCACAACCACTAGAATCGGACCGAGGACCGGTTGTCCCACACTCGTGACGTTGACGCTTTCCAAGTGTCGCTCGAGCATGGATGTATATTCGATGACTATTCGGTGCGATCTAAAGAAGCACAAGGGCACGCTCAGCATTTGATGACACTTTATGGCGGAAAATGACAACTGACAACTGCCGTTATTGGATATTACTGAATAATCCAGATTAGGCATTCGAGTACACCAGACATTTGTCGTTGAGAGAAGGACGGACGCCTTCCGAAAGGGTTCTCTATGAAGGCGGCTAGTATCCGACCGCTTACAAGACGTGGATTACACTGGAGCCTACGCAAGCCAAGTCGGGATGTGGCTCGCAAGGACAAAAATGAGTCGTAGCCCCTTGTGGTGCACCACTCTTACACGCCCAGAGCTGTGCATGCATTGATACCGATTTCTAACATCGAATATTCTGGTGAACGGGAGAACCCGGACCAATGTATCGTTTCGATATCTCTAACAGAGATCTTGTTTCTCATCGGCATATAGGGAAAGTGACCTTTCTAGGAAAGAAAAGCTGTGTGCGTTTGGCTATGTGTTGAAACTGGGCGATGGTTGTTTCAGGGAGAGAGACTGAAGGTCGTTTAAACTTTCTTGCGACAAGTTATTTATGCATACCAATGTTGCTTGATCACGAGTCTGGAAACACTATCTAGACCAGGAACCCGACTCCGTGGCAAGGGACTCTGCAGCAACATATGCGTGATATTTCGAGATATTGACGGGAATGACCGAATCCGCGTATGGTAATCCCTCTCCAGAGCATGATCCCGATCGACCATTGCACATGATTGTCGTCACGGGTCACAAGCGTTCTAATCTCAGTTTGCAAGCTAAAATTAAGAAGTTCCGTACTAAGCGACTCCGATGACAATGAGAGTTGCGCTGGATTCGATTGGATTACCGACCAGCGCCCTACGAACGGCAGATTGCGAGCTCATTCGCTTCCGCTTCCCCATCGAGAACCCGAACCCGCATGTTCACAAGGATCGGCAACCCGGTGCGAGAGGACAGGCACCAGACACCGCGAATCCGGCTGTGAGTAGATCTCAATTGTTAGGATTCAAACAAACTGATCCCGATTTCCTAGGGGACGATGCCGCCGATCAATCTAAATTGAATTTGCTACTTATTAACACCATCATCATCCTCTTACATCCCATCCTAACCACCATGTCCCTTACCGTCGCAAGAGAACGCAGGTCCTGGACTGCAAAAGAGGACCAACTCCTACGTGATGCTGTTCACAAAGGTCTGTCTTCTCTTTATTCCCTCAACTCTCCCCTCACACACCACACAGAGGACCCAGACAACGCGAACCCCTCCAAATGGCATGCTATTGCAAAACATGTCCCAAACAGAACAAACAAGGACTGTCGAAAGCGGTGGTTCGCAAAGATGGCAAACGACGTCGTCAAAGGCGGGTGGTCCCCCCAGGAAGACGAAAAGCTCGTAAAGGGCATCGAACGATACGGCACTCGGTATGTCCCTTCCCTGATATCCCCCCCACTCCTAATCCTAATCCTCCTTCTCCAGCTGGTCCCTCGTCGCCTCCGTCGTTCAGTCAAGGAACAGTGATCGTCAGTCCCCCCATCAACTCCTCCTCTCATTTCCTGATTGTCTCTTAGAATGCGCGAAGAGATGGACTGATACGCTCAACCCTGCCATCGATCGTACCACGTGGACTCCAGAAGCCGTCCGTTTTTTCTTTTCCCATTAGCCTCCCCCCGCTTCTGACGTAGATCGTCCTTAGGATGAGCTTCTTCTCCAAGCCGTCGCTGAACACGGCAAAGTATGGACTAAAATCGTCAAAACCTACTTCCCAGGCAGAACTGGCCTATCCGCAAAGAACAGGCAAGATACACACTATCAATTCCCTGTTCTTCAATCTTACCATATTCCCAGGTACAACAGCATAACCAGATTCAACTCTGATTCATCACGCACACGGAGACGAAAATCAACAGACATACCCTACCACTCCCTTTCTCGCAAGACAGGCAGCATCTCGTCCTCATCCAGCGTCTCCCCCGCTCCCGCACACGTGGCCCTCCCTTTCCCATCCACATCATTCAATCAGTCCATGGATATCAAATCCCAGTTTCAGATCGATCAGCCTGTCTACTCATGGTCCTCCTCCTCCTCCGCATCCATCGAAGAAATCACCTCCTTCCGTGCGTCCCCCATCGCCATGGACTATCCCACTTCCCGCTCAAGCCCTTCCAACGAACAACAACCCAACTACCACCCCTCCGCCAAACACCAACTCTCATCCTTCCGCGTCCCAAACTCATACGACGAACCCGTCTCCTCATTTCCCCAATCCAACACATCCTACAGGCAATTCAACCATACCCAACCAGACTATCACAATTTCTCTCAAGTCCCCATCGTCCAAGTCCAAGCCTACAACGACGTGTCGAACCAGCTCACCCTTTTCGAAGGCCACTCTCTCGATACTTCCAATCCGTCTTTGGCAGGCGTCAGCTGGGATGCCGGCCTGTCCACTCCCGAATCGAAACCGCTGGGCAGGTCACCTCTCTCTACTTATTCCGTAAGCTATCCTCCAGAGTAAAATTACGACTGACAATAATTCTTTCCTTTCAGTATGTTTGACTTCTTTTCTTGTCGTTCTATCTACATAGTAATTGAAAAATAAAACATCGTTTTGCTACATCATGCAAATAAATTGAAATCGTAACAACACGCGGCAATGAAATTTCTCAGACGGTCCGACGAATGCGCGTCATCAGTGTGAACTCGGTTCCTTTTCGACTCCGAGGGGGAAGGTGGGTTCTAATCTATTTCTAATGTGGTCCATACACCACAACGCGAGGAGCAAAAAAGGCGTCTCAGAGGGAGATACAATATGAGTGTGTGTGTAATCTCCCTCTCTCATCTCCTCTTTTCTTTTTTTTTTTTTTTTCAAATGGCAATCCCCGCAACACCTTGGCATCATTAACCCCACTCAACGCTTTTCAAAGGTTATAACAGCGATCTTCTCTTACCCATGCATCAATCAACTATATATCCGAGTCCGACATCGGCGCAATAAAAACAACAACAACAACAACAACAAGACGCAGTCAGTCAGTCACAGACCAGCGCGCTGATCATGATGAAGATAGAACATTTTGGTGAATCAGTCAGTCAGTCACTTTCATGCTGCTGCGCGTACGCCGTAATATGTCAAGGTTTCCAACCCAACCAAAAAAAAGGATTAACCCCGCACAGCAAAAAACTCCCAAATCAAGAACTCCCCAGTTGAGGTCTTTTTTGACATACTCGGTATATATATATATAAAAGGACCCCCCAATGCGTGAAGGGAAGCTGAGCTGGCGCCTCATCTCCCAATTTAGGTAAACCGCTCCTATTTCCAATCCCCATCAAAACACCACTCACGAGCCGCAGCGACGTCGACGAGGTACAACGCCAACTCCAAGGGGTCAAAAGGCGCTGATCGGAAGACTCTAGAGTCCGAGAGAGTTTGGGCTGTGCCCAACAACAACAACAACATATATATTTTATTTTTACCCCAACCAAACCTGACTCATTGTTCGAATGATGATGATGACCTTATGGGCTCGGGTTCATTATGAATATTGGTAAAAGTCTATGTATTTCAAAGCCCTCTCACGAAAATTACAGAGGATCGTATCACCGTGCGTACCGCTATCGTGACCACACTAATCTGTCGAGTTTGTCCTAGACCCTGGCAGTCCATCAGCGGTTTTTAAATAAGTGAACAAAGAAGCACGGACATGTTTTATCCGCGGCGAGAAGAGAACTCGTACTATAGTGTCGGGATAATACTTCTACACACCGTGTTCTGGATATGGTATTGGTATTCCCCAATATAGGATTATTGTCGCTTTCAAAAGTCTTCAGTCGATAATTCAGGAATGGCAAACAATGCTGGAATTAGATACTATAATGCAAAGGGAAAAATAGCAAAGGTATGCAAGGACGGTGAAAGGTATATGCGACGGGTCCTAAGGTAAGTAAGTACATGAATTTGCGATAGCTTGGTGGTACACTGGGAAATGAGTATGGACAACAACCTGCATGACGAGTTATGAAATAAGGTGTTACAACGAGAGATATGAAGGAATGGTGAGATGTGTCGCCATTGCCTTACGCAGAGTCTTTAAAAAAAGAGGAGAGGTAACTGTACTTACTGGGCTATTGTTCCCAAAACGAGGGAAGAACCTAAATCAAAGGTGATGAGGATGCGTAATGAAAAGAAAAAAAAAGTATGAAAACAAATAATTGAGTGCATGATTGGGGAAAAATTGCAGAATGCGTAAATGCAGAGGTAGAATGCAGACATGCGATGACTATGCTAGAGATGTGGAACCGGAAAAACGAGACAAACTTTACAGTGCCAAGGATAAACCAGAAAAAAAAAAAAGTCGACTAGCTGGGTGATTACCAGCCAGCGTAGTGGAATTCGTTCGCCCAACTGCGATTACGAGCCACGGCATGCTTTCTCATCACCTCCCTCTCGGCCTCAGTCACAGGGCCGCCAGCGCGCTTAGCTGGATCTTCCTGTTGGTCAAGGGGGATAGTTCCTTTTGCGTGAAGTTGGACGACTGGTGCAATAGTAGTAAAAGGCTGCAGCCTCCCTAGTCCATCGTGTTGGTTTACTCCCCCGCTAGAGCTTCGTCGCATGGCCGCAAGGTTGTTTTTGCTGACCTGGCGCTCCCAAAGGAGATTCCTACGCAGACTTTCCGACAGCTCAGTAGACAGCATCTGCCGTCGGGTAGTGCGGGGGGTAGTGGGAGGAGCGGGAAGTGGGAGATTATAAGGATGAAGGGGAATGGGTACCGAAGGGGGAGGTTGTACAAGAGGCGTAATTTGTAGACCATTGACGTGGCGAAGTTGATGTTCTTGTTGACGGTGTGGCTGTGAAACACGAACCCAATCCGGTACGTCCTCGTCGCCCGGAGGTGGGGGTAGTACCCTTGAGGGTCCTGCAGCGGGCTGAGGGTGACGTTGAGGTTGAGCAACAACTTGCTGGTGCCTAATTCCTCTCTTCTCAGCCAGCGACTTCAGCTTCTGTTCCGCAATGCTCTTGGAAATCTGAATCTTCTCAGTTTCCAGCTCACTATCACTGTCTTCTTCCATTTCTTGGCCTTTAGGGGGTCCCTTGTGTCGATAACCACCAGCAACGGTCAAGGTAGGGTTTAAGATTCTGGAAGACGCGACAGCGGCAGAGGGACCACCATTTGCAATGACGCGGCCAGCTTGAACCTGAGAGGAAACGGGAAGAGCAGCAGAGCTCTTGGTGAGCTTCAGGGGACCCCAAATTGGCGAGGCAATCTTTGTCAAAGACGGCATCCGTCTTCCCCCCTCATCTGTGCTTGCATGACGGCGAGGCGCTCGAGGTCGAGTTAATTCAGCTTGGCGTGCTTGCGTAGATTGCTGTGAAAGGTCTTTCGGGGGTACTCTCCCCACAGCATTGAGGGTTGCAGAAGGACCGGGGTCTGATGGCGCCAGTTGCATAGCAAGCGCTCCAGAACTGTATCGGTTCCGAGGAGGGACCTCAGGGTTAGGGTTGAGTAGTTGGGTCAGTAACCCAACGCTGTTCGCTCTCGCTTTCGCAAGGTCTTGGAAAGATTCCCTAGGGAGTTTTTGGATCATTTCCCGTTGTCGTTGGGCTTCTTTTGCAGCTTGTTCAAGTTTTGCATGATGAAGAGCGAGTTCTCGTATTTGTTGGTGGCGATGGCGCTGAGCAGGAGCTTTGGTCGTACGCGCATTGTTGGGAGCGGGAAAATGGCTGGAGTGAGTTCGCTGGACGGCTGTAGGCCGGGCCCCATGGTGTTGGTGATTGGGGAGAAGTTGCTGTTGCAGATAAATCTGTTGGAGAAGCAGCTCCTGCTCTTGGAGTTCGGCTGCCTTCCTCTCTCGTTCTCGCTCAAGTGTTAATTCTCGCTTCTGCGCCTAGACACACGATTATTAGTGGCAGTATAAGAATCCAAAAAAAAAATTACTTACCCCAGACTCGTGAGTTATGTCTTCATCAGACCATGTCCCATCGTCAGTCTCCGTTTCGTATTCAGACTCGGTGTCCACAACGACAGTACGACCTTTTGGCAACAAAGGTTGACCGAGTGAATCCCTGACCTTCGCCGCGAGAGCAGCATCCATTGAACCAAGGTTAGGTGTAGATTTGCTTTTTGTTTTCGAAGACGGCTTCAACGATGGAGGCATCGCGAGATGGTGATCAAGAGCTTTAGATCTTCCTTTGCCCTTCTCAGATACCCGGGAGGATGATTGAACGTGTCCCAAGACAGAATTACTGGGGGGCAGTGTTGCTTTCGAATGTCGGGTTTCATGCTTAGTGGGTTTCTGCAGAGGTACTGTCGGCTGCAAAACTTCTGCATGCGTATTTGGGGGTTTGGATTGCTGCTGAATCTCGCTCTTGGCACCATCCTGCCGTTGTCGATCCTGTGCCTGCAACAACAGAGCATCCAACGCCTTCTCGTTCATAACGCGCACTTCGTCCTCCATCATCTTCCTGGCCTGTTGACCAAGACTGTGACCACCAGTTTGACTTGATCCTTTGGAAGCCACTCCACTGCCGTCATCAGAATTAGAACCTATGTTAAACCTCGGTTGACGTCTGACGCTTTGAATAGGATCCCCTGTCGTCAAAAATTCGTTATACCGTTTAGGCTGCGCAAGCGTCGTTTCCGAAATTCGTTGCTTCGCCGGAGTACCCTCAAGTCTCAACGCGACCTGCGGCAGTTTCTCAATGCGTTGATCAAGGGTTGGTTTCTCCAAAATACCCTCGAGCCGACTCTGCTTGTACTCCTCGGACTTTACTCTCTCCAGCTTCGCGGCACTTCCGGAACCCCCTTTGTCTTTCTCCTTCGCACTGACATCAGTTGCCGAACCCGCACTGTTTCTCCTCACTGCCTTCGACTTCCCACTGTTTCCCCGGCCAAACGCAAGCTTGACTTTCCCCTTACCGGCACCAACTGCCACTTGTTTCCTCACTGTCATATTCGGGGGGGGATAGGCAGCCGCAATCGTATACCCTCCCAAAGTACCGATCCCACTCAGATCTGCAAATGGATTACCCGACGGCTCTCGACTCCGACTCCGACTCCCCTTCGCGCTGCTCTCCCTACTGCGACTTTGACTTGGACTACGATTGTAGCTCGCCTCAAGATCCATGACTGGGTTGGAGTTGGTGGGCCTCGCGGAGGTTGATTTGGTAGTTGTTGGATGCTCGGTTGAAATTGGAACAGCGAGGGAATGATGGGGCGTTTGATCCACGTGAGAGCATGGGATGGGAGTCAATGAAACAGGGGCACTATTCCTCTTGACTCGCTTCTTCGAGGAAAATTTAGAACGGGATCTGGTTGAACGTTTTCCTTTGCCGTGCGACACCTCCTGTTCGTCCTCATCCTCAACAGCAGTGACCATTCCAGAACTGCCATCTCTCATTTCATCTCCAATGTCAGAAGACGGTACTGCCTCTCTTCGACCTTGATCAGTTGATGTCGATTGTATAGTTGACAAAGAGCCGGGTCTTTGTAGAGCTGGGAGTGGCAAATTTCCCACGACGTGTGTATTCACCGTCGAGGTCCCAATCAGATGACTTGGTTTCTCTCCTTCATCATGTAGGTACCCGGTCGAAGAAGCGGATGTCGTCGATGCGCCTGCCACACTGTTAGTGGTATGAGAGTATTCACTACTCTTGCTTGCGATCGAAGAGGCCGATAGCCCATCGGCGTGGTCGTGGCAAAGATCGTGGTCACTCATCGGTTGTGTCCAGATGTCTGCATGATCTGGATTTCCTACCTGTAACAGATTGCTTCAATGACGAAGGACACAGGAATGAAACGACTTACAGCTGTTCCCCTTTCATTTCTCGGTTGCGTAACCGAGTCACTGGCCAACCGCAGAGGGGTCAGCCAGAGTGATCGAGTGCCTTGCATTGCGGTCACTGTGTTTCTGACATGAGGAGTGGTTGGAGGGGTCGGGTGCGGAGTTGGATTAGGTGTTGCGTTTACGACGACCAACCTTGGTGGTTCTGAAAGTAGACCCGGAGTAGAATCAGCTGCTGGTCCTGCAGTTAATAATTGTGATGGCGATTGGGTGGCAGTCCGGGTAATCGAAGGTTCTAATCTTTCCATGTCTGGGGTGGGTAGACAAGAGGGCGTTCGCACCGCCGGGAATGTGACAGTTGAAGGATACAGTGGATTACAAGCGCGAAAAGCAGTTTTAGGGATCGATTGATAAATGGTGGCGGGCGACACATCAGTTCGGTGGTCCACAGATGATGGTTGGTCCACAGATGGATCACGGTTTGTGGGCAGGAAATCACAAATAATCCGCCCAACAGCACGTGATGTCCGTCTACTGCGCCTGCTGTTGGACGCCGCTCGAGTGGCATTCTCGGTAGGGGACGAAAGGGAATAAATCGGAGAAGGGAGAGCTTCGGGGGAGGAATAAACAACATCTAGAAGCAATGACATAATTAGATGACGAAGATCGGAAGGAAGGACTGCGGTAATGGAATCCCGGAAAATTAAAGGATACAGATAACAATACACGACGCGGGGAAGGAGCCATGTGAGATTGACATACCTTCAGATACCATGGAATATTGTGTGGGGTTGGCGGGTGAAGTGTGAGTAGGGGAAATCGCAGTCGACGCGGACGGAGGTAGAGGCCGGTATGACGACTTTTCCAGAGGTCGAATTGCGTCGGCCGAGTCGCTTTCCTTCGTAAACTGAGAAGAATTCCGAAGCACAGGTGCCTTGAGCTCGCAGTGCCATAGGCGCCAGGTGATATTCTCCAGTCTAGCGCCGTTGGGTAGTGACGTTTTGCACTTTGTGAAAACTAAGAAATGATTAACATCGGAGGTGCAAGGATACGACAGTTACGCACCAGTCCATAGACCGAACAGCGCATCGTGACCCTCGAGATCACGAACCGCATCCGCGGCCACAGAAAGGATAGGTGCTGAAAAAGCAGCGACCATATTAATCAATAGACGCTGCTAGGAACTAGATTATGATAAGAATAATGCAGGCGTTGTCGCTTTGACACTGCTCGCTGCGCGCCGCAACGAGAAGAGGGCGGTAGGAGGCTGTATGCGGCGATGCGGAGGTGGGTAGAGGGGGAAAGCAGGGAACCGCACAACCGGAATTGTACCGTATTTTATTCGGGCCGAACACCGTGTCACAGGTCCTTGGCATGCACGATGCCATTACATAAGCAATCTTTGTTGGCAACTCGCACCCATGATCCAGCCGCAGAATAAATATCAGGGTGAAATTAACCATCATTTATGTCAGAACCTCACCATACCTGCTACTTAATATGCTACCATCCGTCGGCTGAGCAAGATTTTAACCAGGACATTATGGCAAGGTGACAACACAAACAATGATCACGCTAAGGACTAATACGCGCCATCTTGACTTGTATTTATTTTTCCTGTCATTGTCAATCGAAATCATACGCCGCGACCTTGAATTCTCTCGTGGTGTTCGGTCTGGCCCCATTCACCGCGGAGAAATTCCAATAAGGCAACCGGCGGTCACCTGGCATACTTTACCGCCACCACCTCTGAATTTCCCCGCTTCACTTTTTCACCTCTTCCACAGAGCATTCCAAATACTGAAGCCGAGAAGAGGTTATCTACATAATATCTAATCTTTCACTAATTAGGATTGCTGCTTTGCCCTTCACAACCCAAGCCAGTCTCATCATTGGGGGTGTGCAGTCGCCTAGGGGTTTCGGATATAAACGCCGTGCATTTACAAGGTGAAAGCCAGGAGTAGGTAAGTTCTCCGCTGCGTGTGTTAAACGAGCTTAACCATATTATGACATCACGGAAGGCTCTTCACTGAGCAGAGCTTTATCTATGGAACCAACGCGTATTCATCATGAAGATTTGTCTAGTGTTAAGTGGTGTACTGAAATGATGTGCGACAACCTGATCTCATACCAAACTACACTTACCATCAAGAAAAGCGGCGAACTCGAATGCCTGAACATTTAAATTACTGATGGACTCTGACTACCACACTTTTCATCTGTGCCTTGACAATTTGGTATGCTGAGCTTCTGATAGGCTCGTTCTAGTTATCAGAATCCGTCCTTGCCGATAATCAGACCAGATATGCTAATTTTCTTCAAGAGCATGGGGAAAGAGACGGGGATAACCGAAGTCCAATTACATATTGTCGCGTAACTATATTGAGTAATGCACGAAAAATCGCAGTCATGCGCTCACATTCAGAGATGTCCGTCGACTTAACAGACGGTGAACTTGACACCCGACTCCTGCGCTAACGACGGAGACTGAGGTGCAAAACCATTATAACCAAACATGTCAAGCGCGCCCGCTACGCACCTCCGAGGTCCCGCCCTGCAAATCTCCATTACTACCGACCAGAACAATTTAACCGAATATACATCCAACAACGTGCAAAGTAAAATTTACGCATCGCCATTTCTGATGCCGTCCTTGCCATAGTCAAAGTTGGTCGCTTTCCTTGCCAACTAATGCTCATCATCTCAGTATAGACATGCGATCCTTTCGGAACCCCTGGCGATGACTCTAATTTTCAACAAGCAACAACATGTCAACAGATAACCTCCAATTGCAAGTAAACCCAACAAGAATTTCAAGCCGGACGCTGCAGACAAACCTTCAATCCCTGGGACCTGGCCATCAGTGTCGAGGCACGAAAGCCGATGTTCGAAAATAAATAAGATGCCCCGGCAGACAATCAAAATTCAAAAATCAAAGAAAAATCCACATGGTTCATGAACGTTTGAACACTTGGACATCGTGCTTGTCAACACCCTTTTGGAAAGTACCTGAACTTGACCTTCACCTCCGTCCGTTGCTAAGGTAATCAACAGAATTTTTCGTATACTCGGATAGTGGATGATATATTTGCAGGGACGGTATTCCGAATATCCCCTGGAATTCCACAGATGTGGGTCAAGACAGGGGCTTTTGCGTAGTCGAAAATATTGCACCATCGAATCTATTATACTCAATTCCAACTGAATCACTCAAGTGGGTCGAATTTCAAGAGACTTGACGGAGAAAAACAACTGCAGTTTTTTTTGCACCCCCCAAAGACGCTGGCTAAACTTGATCGCGAGAGTTCTTCTCTATTTTTCATTCTTATCCCAAGGCCAAAGGCCATTCTGTAACCAAGAACGTTCGTTTGTGGGCGCACCAATACATGACACGTCCAGCCTAATTTGAACGAACTCGTTTCGGTCCACTTTTTCTTTCGAAATGATCTGATATTGAGAATTTATTCAACAACCAACAATTAAACAGTCATACTGACATGCATTTCCAAACCAACTTGAGAAATTCGGCAACTCCTTTTCCAATCCTTTTCCGAACATTTCCGAAAAATCCCCGACAAGCGACTGCAGCACAGAGCGGTGAGCCATGAACTCTCATAACCTAATCGTACCCTACGTATGATAATGTCCGAGGTATTGAGAGCAATTTCGAAGAGTCGGGACGGCCCGATCAGATCAATGCGCCATGAAAGGAAGCAGATACTACATTAGGTTTGCCTCTGACTTACCAAACCGCCACCATTTCCTAGCCCTACTTCTACCTTCAATTTGACTGACGCCGAATATTTGGACCTGCTAGTAGGTTCCCCGTCTGCATCGATTTGGGATATCATCTACTTGCGAGGTGAAATGAAATTTGAAGTAGGACCACACCTGGGAAATGTCTGTCTGTTTTAAAAACATCCCGTCGAATACCCCTACTGTAGATCACGATTCAAGCCATTTGAAATGGGCCAGCCACTAGCCAGTGATAGATATGTCCGTGACACTTCCTGAAAAACTATCTATAATCTGATTACGTTGTAATACAAGAATTTTTTTCGAGGGTCATGTCAAAATCTCACACAATAAGTATTGCAGAGAAACGAAGGAGTCTATTCAATTGGTGTAATGATATTAAGTATTGCGGGTTCATACATTCGTGCTCCAAATTGGTTCTACAAAGTACACGACCATAAGTTTAAATAATCCCAATGCGTCAAGACTCAATTTCCGCCTCTTATAATGAATTCATCTCATGTACTTGGACCCTGCATGCAGATCGTTCCATGATTCATCATCGTCATGGACTTGGACTTCATCCCCCGTCATCCGATAGAAAGAACCCCTCCTTCAAATCCGATTTCCGACCACCCGCCAAAAAGTTAAGTAACAGGGGTTCGAAATGACGCACCTTTTTTTTTCCGCCCCTTATCTCAATTGATCATGATTGAAAAAGAGAGGGAGAGCGGAGATTCAGTAAGAATAAAGTAAAACCAACCCAATAGTAACGAAGGAGGTCGGCTAGGACCGTATCGATTCAGAGCTTTTTTACGTATTTACGTATACAGATAACCGAGATCCACACTGATTTCGGTACGGAGGCCTTTCAGAAAAAGTTTTTAATCTACATCGATTGGGTAAAGGAAGAACCATATTACAAGTTATTATATTTGTTTTTTATTGACAACTATACTGCATATTTTAGCCATCCAAGAAATGAGTTTTTTGTTTAAAAAGAAACCCCTCTGAGATCAGCGAACGTCTTGTACATCTATAGAAACATATTTTTAGCGACAGGCTACTATTTTGTAGCATCTCGATTCTGTAAGCATGCGCTGCATGAGAGAGAGAGGTTAAAACGGGTTTTGCAACAATCGACAGCAAAAAAAAAGCACGGAATAATATACCGCAATGGCTCGGAAACGAGAGAAACGAATGCCATCATCTAGGAGAAAAGAAAAGAAGTGACGTGTTCACTGGGAACTCGAGGGTGCGACGACACCGTTGGATAAAAGAGACATCGGAGGTTCGTACGTCGGTCGCTCAGAGGCAAAGTATGTTCGATGCTGCTGAGCGTACATATACCCGTTTGGATATGTTGGTACCGGGTAGTGAAACTGCTGAGGTAGCTGGGCCATGTATTGAGGAACGGCTTGGCCCAGCATAGAGCTCGGACTGGGTTGTGGGGGGACTAGAGGCGACGAGGGGTATTTTGTTTGTTCCTCGCGCTTGAAATGTTGTGCCGTTGTCGGGTCTACCGGGTATGGATAGGGGGGAGGGCAGCGTTTTTCGATATGGGGTGTGCCCCAAGCCGGGTTCATAGCAACAGAATGATGCCCGTTGGAACTGGGACCAATGACTTGTGCATTGGCTTGTGAAAAGGGTGGTGAAACACCCTCTTGTAAAGGATCGGAATCATTGATCATAGTGTTGACTGGTGATCGCTCCTCTATTTTCGGGACAGTGTCAAGTACGTCGTCTGACGCAGGAGCAGTCGAGGGTGTTAATCGCAATCTTTTAGGAGAATCTTGCGTGGCGTCGTCTTCGTCTCCAGCGAATTTGCAAGTCCCCTTTTCGAGATGATACTTCAGTCCATTCGGGTTGAGGTATGTCTGACAGAAGATCGTCAGGTTCTAGTACTATAACTGGTAAAGAACAATCTTAAGCTCACTTTAACACATCCACTTTTCTGAAATCGGAAAAATGAAATGATGAGCGCCCGATTCAAGGTAATACAGAAGTAAAACATACTGGACAACGGTACATCTTTTCTCGTCTTTTTGAATGCGAACCTGAAGGGTGATGTCGCCTCGACTTGCCCGACTTGGACAGATGTTTGTCTGTTTTGCGCTTTTCACTTCTCGTTGCGGTAATAAACCGTACGCTCAAGGGTCGTCCCGATATTGCGTGATCCGAGACGTCTTCAGACGAACTAAAAGGTTCGGGAGAAACTTGGGGTGCGAGAGGAGGAAAATAGGTGGGCTGAACAGAGAAATCGAAATCGTGCTCTTGTGACATGACAATTTCGGAGGAGTCAAGGAGAGGATCAGCAGGATCGACAGGGAGACTAGGCGTGAAAGGGGTGTAAACGGGAGGAACGGTGAAACTCGATTTCCGACTGACAGGGAGACTGATCCCTGGAAGAAGGCAGAAGGGAGATGAAGGACTGGGGGACAACGGTGTCTGAGGTGATAATGGGGAGGCAGGAGTGACGGATGACGCTCTGGATGAACTGGGCGTAGAAGTTCCAGATGGCGGGTCGAGGGGTACGGCTCGCAGACCCTCTCGTGGATAGACACGTTTGCCATTAGGAGCAAGAACGACGACGTGGTTCTCCTCGAAATGTTCTAGTAGAGCATGAAAGTCGGCGAGCTGAACGCCACAACAGAAAAAGTTTGAGCACTAGTTGATGGCAAAGATATCAGATTCATGATGATCAAAGACGTGGCATAAACTCACAAGACTACGCTCGAGGGATGTTATGTGATCCATGTTGTGCTCTGAGATATCGAGGAGGACGGCACAGGCACTGCGAGGGTCCAAGTTGACCATTGCCGGCAGAGGGAAGTTGAGGATGCTGGGACACTGTAAACGCGGGGTGAATTTGGGATCATGCATCTGGGAACTGGATAACCAAGGGGTTGGGTCAGATAGACTAAATACAAGAGGTTGAGGAGGACCAACCACTCCAGGTTCTGAACATGTGGCTGGTGAAATAGGTGGCTCATGGTGTGATGGAGATAGGCGATTCGCGTGGTGAAGGTTAACGTTAGCGAAATGGAAGGACGGGGATGTCAAAGCTTATACTTGTCCGCGAGACAGACGTAGGAGCCGGATGGAAGGCGATAACAGAGAAGAAAGGCAGGGAGAACCGTGCATCCCTGAGCGGCAGGAAATATATCAGAAATGGGAGCCACATACGGCGTAGTGATGGCGACTGCAATATGATGTCCTGGACCTGGACTAAGCCTTGCGGGAACGGGATGCGGAGCATTTCAACACATCAGCCCAAACTTCCAGAAATTTTCACGAACCTGGCCCTCTGAGGAAATTGCCCCTTCTGGTTATGTTGAAATTCGTGACAAGGAGCATCAACTGAGGTGAATTCATGGAATTTTCAATTCGCCTCACCATTCTCCCATCAAGTCGTGCGAGCCATCGCTCCGATTGACCTCGACTCCATCCTCCCCTCTCGTTGTCATCATGTGCATGAGCGAAGGTCGCAGTGCCGAATTATGTTCGCATCAGATTGGATAAACCAATGTCCAAAGAAGGAAGATGAAAGAAGGCATACACCGCCCGTTCATGTCGACCCAGACACACAGTCAACGCATCGAGAAGTCTAAGAGACGAACAACGCCCGCGGAGCATGCCATGCATCATGAATACGGCTCCCCAGGTCTTTCCTTGGGGATGTAATACGACCCTGAAAATATATGCGCCCCATCAGCCGGGCTAAAGCGCATCGCGTTCCTTTAGGACTAGTTTACCAATCATATGGCTTGAGGAATGCTGACCGTCGGACCTAGACAGAGAGAACGGAGGTAAAACCAATTTATTGGTCCTGTGGAGAAGATTTACCTTCTATAGTGGATAAAGTGGCTCTACCATCTGCAGAGCAGGCAACCAAAAATTGGATTCGAGAGAGCCATCCAAGACGTGGATTGAGCCATGGAAACAAATTCGATTGTCTCCATCCACAAAATTGGACGAAACCAGGTTCTACATCCCGTGCCAGTGGACCCACAAACATCGATCACCGGCACAGGCACTGTGAAGCACTGGCAGGTCCAAACATGTCGTTGGCGTCGAGCTGAGCTTCTCGGAGACCCAGTACCCGACCATCCATCAATCATTATTAGGTGAGGAGATGTTATGTCCAACTTATCGTTTGCACGACGAGATAGGTATGGTTCTATTCCTTCTCGTTTCGTACGGGGTGCATCCCTGTCACCTCGAAAAATTCTTCATATGGTTGTCCAATGGCATCGGATTCCAGGGCCGTAACCAGATTACTATCAACGGAGGTGCATCGCATTTTGTTGAATGTTTTACTTTAATGAATTGAATATTGAATGACAGACCCTGGAAAACAAACCCCACGCTGGTAAATTTTTACATACAAATTCCTCATGAGGCCACTTTTTTGGTCCTGCGTGTCCAAGCTCTTTTTTTTAAGTGCTTTATACTTACATTTCAATTTTATTGAGCCGAGTTGCAAAGGAATTAAATATTCCGGCTCGGAAAACTTGCAACCTTGACTGGGGAAAATTTGATGGCATCATTTTGAGGGACGCGTCGCGCCGACAATATTAGTGGATCACAATTATTCGGCTTGACAAGTGATTTCGCAATGTCCTCCAACGAAGACGATATCGAAGGTGACGGGTCGTTCCACGGGTCCAAGAAACGCAGAATACAGCGAGCTTGTGACATTTGCCGGAGGAAGAAGAGTGAGTTCATCTATGTTTTTCTCCACCATCAGGCGCATGTAACTGACCTGGAATCTCAGTCAGATGTTAGTTTCCCCATCCTCGTTATTGAAGCCGCCTCATGGTAGTATGCAGGTGATGGAGTCCAGATGCCAGGGAATAGATGCTCGAGTTGTGCCTCTTATGGCTTGCACTGCACATATGTTGAGACAGCCAAGGTACTAGGGGCACTTTCTGAATGTCCAATGTGTTTTAACCTCTTCTTTAGAAACGGGGTCCTTCGAAAGGGTATGAACCCATATTGTTTCTCAAACGCAACTGATTTGCAATAAGATATGTGGAGGGTCTTGAACACAAACTTCAAAAGATGGATAAATTGCTTCGACGTGTGAGTCCGTTGCTCTCTCGAAACGCAAGATTCTACTCACCCCTGACAAAAACTGTAGTTATGTCCAGACGAATCCGTCTACCAGTCTATATTAAATGCTATGGATAGTGACAATGGGACTCTAGAGGAGGAATTCTTCGACCAGGGTTCACTGATGGGCCAATCGTCGTCTCCACAACCCGAACACAAATCTCTAACACTCCTGGATGCACTCTCCAAAACTATTCGGAACTCTCCCCTAGGCCAAACCGCCGTCGGAGACGACGACGACGACGACGATTTTGGTGTTTTGATTGGAGACGTTAGGGGTATGGCTATCAAACCTTGTGATGAGGACAGGTTCTTCGGCAAATCGAGCGGTGCTGTGCTCATTCAAACGGCCATTGCAGCCAAAAGAGATTACGCTGATCCGAACAAATCCCACCCAGCTCTTTCTCTACGTAATGCCCGCCCAGAATTCTGGAATATACCTGAGGTATGTTGGAACGTATTCATTATGTTTTTTGTTTACTGACAAGCTTATACAGTGGGAGAAAACTACGCAAACATTGGTTTCCTCACGGATTTTGCCCCATCTTCCGGCCGATCTTGCTGAGGAACTCATTGATCACTATTTCCGTCATGTGAACTTGTATGTCCCGCTACTTCACCGACCGACTTTCGAGGAAGGACTTAGAGCAAATCTTCACGAAACCGACACTGGATTTAATTCGGTCTACATGCTTGTATGCAGCTTAGGCTCTAAATTCTCGAATGACCCCAGAGTTAAATACGATGGTGAAGACTCGTCTCACTCTGCTGGTTGGAAATGGTTCAACCCGACAATAATGTCTATGAAAATGCCTTTATCTCCCGCGACTCTATACGAACTCCAGTCGTATGCTGTGTGTCTCTTTTTACATCCTTAATTCTCCTCCGCTTATGCATTTATTGCAGCTTGCTGTCCAGTTTCTGTCAATGTCAGCATCACCTCAAAATTGCTGGACATTGCTCGGTATAGGCATACGCATTATTCAAGATGTTGGAGTTCACAGGAAGAGACCACGGAGTTGGTCACCTGCTCAAGATGAATCTTGGAAACGCGGATTCTGGTATGCTCAGCTGGATAGATATACTCTGAGATGTTTATTCCTGAATCTACTTTTAGGGTGCTTTATGTTTTGGATAGGTTATTCAGTGCTTCACTGGGTCGGCCCTGTGCAATTCAGGAGGAAGAGTCTGTATCTTCATTCGAATCCTACCTCGTCCTCTCTCATGGATTCTTAGCTTCGACTTAGATTTACCAAAGGATTGCGACGACGAATATTGGGACAATGAAGACCCCGCTAAGCGCTTCCAACAGCCTGAGGGCGTTCCCTCGAGAGTTACCGCCTTTATACTTCTTATTAAGCTGATGCGGATTCTATCTGTAACATTGCGAACCATCGTGAGTCACAAGTACAAGTTGCCTTTCCAGACTGATCAAACCCCGCGCAGTATTCTTCCAACAAGTCTAAAATGAGCTGGGGGTATCAGGGAGGCCCATGGGAAGAAACAGTTGTTGCAGAATTGGATTCTGCGTTGAATTCCTGGGTGGACTTTGTACCTGCACATCGTAGGTCTTTGAGCTTCTTTTTTTAATAATTACTCATTTTGCTGTAGTTCGATGGGACCCTAATCGAGAAGATAAATATCTCTTCGACCAATCGGTACTGCTGTATTCAAATTACTATTTCCTTCAAATCATCGTCCACCGTCCCTTTATACCAACTGCGAACAAACCATCTCCTTCGTCGTTCCCGGCTCTGGCTATATGCGCTAATGCTGCAAGGTCTTGTAGTCATCTCGCAGACCTTCAGAGGAGAAGGTCAATGTTGGTCCCGATGAATCAAGTCAGTTACCTCTCGGACTACCAATTCTGCTCGTGCTGAATTAAAACCTTTCAGATGGCCGTTTGTACGGCAGCGGTTATTCTTCTCCTGAATTTGTGGTCCGGAAAAAAGTCTGGACTTTCGGACGAGGTGATTAAGAAGGACATGCAGGACGTCTATATGTGTCTTCAGGCCTTGAAGAGCGTGGAACAGAGGTGGCAGGTTGCTGGTCGGTTATGGTAAGCTTTGATTTCCTTCAAAAAATTCATTTACTCACTGATAATCAGGGATATCTTTTCTGAACTGGCATACGTCGGAGATCTTCCTCTTCCCGAAGCAAAACCTGTGTTGAGTAATAAGAGGCAAAGAGGGTCAAATGTTCTTAAGCCACAAGCCACTCATCAGACTAACGAAGCCCCGCCAATCGAAAGCAGAAGTATTGCTGGTTCTCGGAGAGCACACAAGGAGCCAACCTTCCTGCAACAACTTTCCCAGCAGGGCAGTCCTGGCTCCTATCAGCACACTTCCCCAAGTAGTAACTCAAGCACGTCTGAGTCGGTTGACTCTCCAGCGAACATCTGTTCATCTCTGCAAACCTCTCAATGTGAAAATATTCATTTGCCGATGTACAGCAAGGAGCTCGCACAGTTACCTCTGCATGCCCCCTTCTCGTTTGGTGCGCCAAAGCATCATGGAGTTACCACTCAAACGGCGTCCTCCTCAACAAGTTCAGCTGGTTGGCATCCTGTCTCGACCTACCCTGAAAACACAGGAATCGACCAACTATCAACACCGGCATCTTATTCTAGTCCCTCTAGCTCGTCTCGTCATCATCAATCTTTCTCACCGCCGGGCCTCAGGGAGATGATCTCACAACCAAGAGATAGTTCCTCAGATCCGGTTGTGAATCCCGGCATGAACACGATGCGTGGCCCCAATCCCTCCATCACGCTACAACGTTTCTTGCAGGACACGTCGCCTTACAACGTGGCCCCAATGACCAGTCAGGATAGTCGATTCAACGTCCCATCGAATCATGAAATGTCAGCGCTACCGCTCTTACAACAGGTGCAGGGACATCAACAGCTGGAGGATCTGTCACAAATGAACCCTAGTAATACGGGCATGCCAGGCATCGATCAGGGTATGAATTCCGATTTAATGTCAATGTGGATGAACTCCGCCCCAGGTTTGTTGTGAGTCAATTTTTCGTCGATAGAAATGCCCCTTTCGCTAATGATATCTGTTTTAGTCCAGATGAATGGGGTGCATACTTTGCAACTTTTGGACATGCACCGCTCAATCAAAGATAAATTATTTTTCCATGGCATCAACCATTTTAGATATCGGAGTTGTTTATTTATTTATTTTCGTCTTCTGTTGATTATGTCATACCAACTTTATTCAGGACTTTCTTTCGATTGTCGTTATTTACAAGCTGGACGAATAATGCTGAGGTCTCGTACAAAGACAGATGATACTCTTAGGCACCTTTACGGATTTCCTGGTTCCGATGTCGAAAATCTGGAGCTGTCGAACAAAAGCCCAGCAAGACTCTGGCGTTTTGGGTCTTCGAGGATGAGGATGCGCTTCGTGGTGATTCTCTTTCTTCTGATTGTTGCCCTGGGTCGGCTAAGGCGGTGGCGGGTTCGAGAAGACAACTTTTTCTCCTTAGTTGCACCGTACCCGCGTTCCGTCGAGAGAACGGAGACAGAAAACCAAAGCAATTCAACACAGGGCAAGGGCGATCTTTGGACAACCTGGAATTCGACTTGGCGATATCCTCTCGTAGATAGGACGACACTACAGGAGCTGGATCAACTACAAGACCTGTTTATGGACGAGAACTCTAGCCATTCCTCAATTCAATGGCCACCCCGCGTTACACGGCTTCCAGAGGATCCATCCCGGTCGCGCAGTGTCGATGAAAACAAAAGGTTGACTAAGTTTTCCAATGAGGGTATTTGCGAAACTCCCACTCACCCCCAACCGTGTCGCTTTCTCTTTCCTGTGCGCATAGCCGAACAAGAGTCGAAAGCACGCATCCATTTCTTTCAATTGGCAAAGCTGGCGATGCAACTAAATAGAACTCTAGTGCTTCCTAAGGTTGGAAAAAGTAAGATTGGTGCATGCTTCAAATGGAGTTTCCAAACCTATTACGATTTGGACCCCCTGAACGCGACTTTGACTAATGCACCTGCTGTTGTCGACCAAGAGGACTTCCAAGTGTGGTTGGAAGACCTGAAGCGACATGGAAATCCAACTTCGCGGTTTTATTCTGTTGGGCCCCCGTCGGTCTCTCGGTCTCCTCAAGACGAGCTATTCTCCGCCAAGGACGCCGGGATCCGTGTATATGAAGCTGAACCTTACGACGGCTGGAGGAACGACCTCCCCGGCTGCTTATCGAAATCACGTTGGTTGGATGGTGTACACCCCACCTTCATGACAGTTGCTCAGTCTACCCGTGGTGGCCAGTTGAACCTGCTGAGCGAAACTATGGTGGCCGCTTTGTCGGATGAATCGATGTCAAACAGGAGTGGACCTCCGGTAACAACCCAAATTCTGGTG
>Ga0307517_10002046_pt1 | contig 32818 bp, 29 predicted proteins | sample 23_EM_MG_FD_194515 | JGI IMG/M metagenome (GOLD analysis project Ga0307517, IMG submission 194515) | Populus trichocarpa ectomycorrhiza microbial communities from riparian zone in the Pacific Northwest, United States - 23_EM | ecosystem: Host-associated > Plants > Roots > Unclassified | place... | reverse complement strand
GGGGGGTTCGACGGTGGTCAGGGACATCAGGACAGGCCTTCCGCGAGCGGCCCCAGCGCGAGAGCGGGGAAGTAGGTGAGGCCGACGACGATGAGAATCACGCCGGTCAGCAGACCGACGAACTGCGGGCGGTGGGTGGGCAGCGTGCCCGCCGTCACCGGCACCGGCTGCTGTCTGGCCAGCGACCCGGCGAGCGCGAGCACGAACACCATCGGCAGGAAGCGGCCGAAGAGCATCGCCAGACCGAGCGCGGTGTTCCACCAGTCCGTGGCCACGGTGATGCCGGCGAAGGCCGAGCCGTTGTTGTTGGCCGCGGAGGTGAAGGCGTACAGCACCTCGGAGAAGCCGTGGGGGCCGGAGTTGAGCATGTTGGCCCGCTCACCCGGCAGCGCCATCGCGACGCCGGCGCCGATCAGTACGACCGCCGGGGTGGTCAGGATGTAGAGGGAGGCGAACTTCATCTCCCGCGCGCCGAGCTTCTTGCCCAGGTACTCGGGGGTGCGGCCGACCATCAGACCGGCCACGAAGACCGCGATGATCGCCAGCACCAGGATGCCGTAGAGGCCGGAGCCGGTGCCGCCGGGCGCGATCTCGCCCAGCATCATGTTGAAGATCGTCATCCCGCCGCCGCCGGGCGAGAACGAGTCGTGGAAGGAGTTCACCGCGCCGGTGGAGGTCAGCGTCGTCGACACCGCGAACAGGGCCGAGGCCCAGATCCCGAAGCGCTGTTCCTTGCCCTCCATCATGCCGCCGGCCAGATGACCGGCCTGGCTGCTCACGCTGTGCAGCTCGTTCGCGGTGACGATGGCCACCGACGACGCCCAGATGATCGCCATCACGGCGACGATCGCGTAGCCCTGGCGGTTGTCGCCCACCATCTTGCCGAAGGTGCGCGGCAGGGAGAATCCGATCACCAGGAGGAGGTAGATCTCCAACCAGTTGGTGAAGGCGTTGGGGTTCTCGAAGGGGTGCGCGGAGTTGGCGTTGTAGAAGCCGCCGCCGTTGGTGCCCAGCTCCTTGATCGCCTCCTGGGAGGCCACCGGCCCGCCGGTCAGGCTCTGGTGGTCCCCGGCGATCGTCGAGATCGACTCGATGCCGTGGAAGTTCTGGATCGCGCCGCTGGCCACCAGGACGATGGCGAAGACGAACGCCAGCGGCAGCAGCAGCCGCAGCACGACGCGGGTCAGGTCCACCCAGAAGTTGCCGACCCGGTCGGTCTTCTTCCGTGTGAAGCCCCGGATCAGAGCGGCGACCACCGCGATGCCGACGGCGGCGGACACGAAGTTCTGCACCGCCAGGCCGGTCATCTGCACCAGGTGGCCCATGGTCGACTCACCGGAGTACGACTGCCAGTTGGTGTTGGTGACAAAGGACGTGGCCGTGTTGAAGGCCGTCGCGGGCGTCACGGCCGGCATGCCGATGGACAGCAGCAGGTGGTTCTGCAGCCGGAGGAATCCGTACAGGAAGAGCACGGACACGGCGGAGAACGCCAGCACGCTGCGCAGGTACGCCGACCACTTCTGGTCCGCGTCGCCGTCGACGCCGCCGAGTCGGTAGACGATGCGCTCGGCGCGCAGGTGCTTGGGGGTGGTGAGGATGTGGGCGATGTAGTCGCCCAGCGGCCGGTAGGACAGGGCCAGGGCGCCGATGAGCGCGAGGATCTGGAGCCAGCCCGCGAGGGTGTCGTTCACTAGAACTTCTCCGGGAAGATCAGGGCCAGGACCAGGTAGCCGATCAGGGCCACGGCGACGACGAGTCCGACGACGTTCTCGACGCTCACAGCCGCTCGACCCCCTTGGCCACGAGGCCGAGCACGGCGAAGACCGCGACGGTGACGACGATGAACAGTAGGTCTGGCATGTACGAGACACCCCGGAAGTAAGAAAAGGGACATAACCGCCCCATCGTCTCGGGCGTGGGGACATCCCGAGCGGAACCGAGCGGTGTCGGCGAGGACCGACCTCTGAAGCGAAGCGCCCCCGCGTCCCCCTGACGACCCCCGTTAGCGCGCCCCTGACGCGGGGACGCGACACCTTGACGCCTCCTTGACGCGCCGCCTGCTCCGACTACGGCCGGTTCATGATGCTGCCCGCACCCGGCGCCCCGTCCCCGCAGGCGCGGCTGGTCGCGGTGACCCTCGCGGACCAGGTCGGTGTCACGCCCGAGACGACACGAGCCGCCGGCGACGGTGGCTGAGCACCGCCCGGAACAGGCGGATCAGGCGGATCAGGCGGACCCCCACCCGCTCCGCGACCGCCGGGACGGGAGCGGCAGCCGCCAGGTGTTGCGGCGGTGCACGGCCGCCAGGTCGCGCTGCAGCGGGGACGGCGGCACGGCCAGGACGGGGCAGGTCGCGTGCGCCAGGCAGTAGCGGCTGGTCGAGCGGCACAGTGCCCGGCGCAGCGGGCCGCGCCGGCCGGCGCCGACCACCAGCAGGTCGTCCTCCCGGTCGGCCACCTGCACCAGCGCCGCGCCGGGCGCTCCCCGCACGATCCGGGCCTCCAGCCGGCCCGCGCTCCAGCCCCACGCCCAGCCCTGACCGAGCGCCGTGTCCAGCGCCGTGCACAGGTTCTCCCCGGCCAGGCGGCGGCCTTCCGCGAGCAGCGGCGGAAGCGCGGCGCGGCGGTAGGCGAGCTCGCCGCCCACGGGTTCCCAGGCCAGCACCGCGAGCACTTCGGCGCCCGTCCGCCGGGCCTCGGCCACCGCGCGGTGCAGCGCGGCAAGGCTGCCCAGCGAACCGCTCACCCCCACCACGATGCGCTGCGTGCCACTGTCGTCCATGACCGTTACCGCTGCCTCTCTTGCGCTGTACGCCCCGCAGGCGCGCTCCGCCCATCGAAGCGCAGCCTCAGGCCGAGGGCGACCCTCCTGACGTACCCATGACGGGAGACACCGCCGAATTGACGGCTTCCTGACCCCCGTCAGGAACGCGTCAAGATCCTCCGGCATGGCGTCAGGAGGGCGACAACGCCGGGCCCTTGACCGCCCGCGGGGTCCGAGAGTGTTCCACGCGGGGATCGCGGCGCAGGCCGCTCCGCGGTGTGAAGGGGGCCCGTCGCGATGCCGGAGACCAGCGCTACGCAGCAACGTCCTACGGCATCGCGCCAGGCGCCCGCCCCGGGGGCGACCGGCGCCCCCCGGCCCTCCGGGAAAGAACACCGCGAACCGCACGTGTCCCCCGGCGGGACACGCGTGCCGCGCCGCGGATTGAGGGGTCGGCGGCGCGGCCTGCCCGCGACCGTGCCCGGCAGGCTGAAACTCCTGCGCGGTGCGGCGCTGGCCGCCTCGGCGCTCCTTGTCGCGACCCTCGTCACGACAGGTCTGCTGGCGCGCTCCTCGTGGTCGGACATCCGGGGCCACTCCGCGCCCCAGGTCACCAGCGCCACCGGCCTGTACTTCACGCTCGGCGACATGGACGCCCAGCTCGCCAACCAGCTGATGCTCGGCGCCACCCCCGGCCTGGCCACCGACCGCCGGACCGCCGCCCAGGTCTACGACCAGCGCCGTGACGAAGCCGCCGGCCACCTGCGCGACCTCGCCGAGGCCGCCCAGGGCGACCCCGCCGCGGAGGAGACCGTCGCCCGGGCCATCGCCGACTTCGGCGCCTACGAGGAGGGGGCGGCCCGCGCGCTCCTCCTCAGCGACCAGGCGTCCCGTCCGGCGGGCAGGACCGATCCCGGCGCCCTGGCCGCCTACCGCTCCGCCTCCCAGCTCATGCGCACCCGCCTCCTGCCGGAGGCCGACCGGCTCGTCACGGCCAACAACGACGCCTTCGACACGACCGCCTCCACCACCACGGGCAACCTGTCCTCTGCCCGGACGGCCGTCCTCGTCACCGGCGGCCTGCTGCTCGCCGTACTCCTCGCCCTCCAGCTCTTCCTGGCCGCCCGCTTCCGCCGCAACGTCAACCCGGCGCTGGCCGCCGCGTCCCTGATCGCCCTCGGCGTCCTCGTCACCGCCACCGTGCAGATCTCCGGCCAGCAGCACCACCTGCGAGTCGCCCGCCACGACGCCTTCGACTCCGTAGTCGCCCTCACCCGCGCCCGCGCGGTCGCGTACGACGCCAACGCCGACGAGTCCCGCTACCTGCTGGACCAGCCGCACGCCGCCGAGCACCAGAGGGACTTCCTCGCCAAGAGCCAGCAGCTGATGCGGCTGCCCTCCGCCACTCTCGCCGACTACGACGCCCGGGCCGCCGCCGCCATGGGCGCCTACCGCGCCGACCACAACGACCTGCGCTTCACCGGCTACTTCGGCGACGAATTCCGCAACATCACCTTCAACGGCGAGCGTCAGGCCGCCGAAAACGTCATCGCCGGTTACCGCACCTACCAGCAGGACGACCGGCACCTGCGCGCCCTGGTCTCCTCCGGGCATCTGACCGAGGCGATCCAGTACTGCGTGAGCTACCGCACCGGCGAATCCAACTGGGCCTTCGGCCGGTACGACGCGGCACTGCTCAAGCTGATCTCCATCAACGCCCACGCCTACCAGCAGGCCTCCGCCGAAGGCGCCGACAGCTCGCTGTCCGCGCCGCTCGGCCTCTCCGGGGGCGTGGCCGCTGTCGCGGCCCTCGCCGTACTCGGTCTGCGCCCGCGCCTCGCCGAGTTCCGGTAGCCGGCCGCACATCAGGGACCCGGGCGGTGCCCTGGCCCCTCCTCCACCGCAGACCCACCCGCCGGACTCTCCCTTGCCGGCTTGCGCATACTGGATATTCCGTCAGCCGCTGGAGTCCGCGTGTCGATGATCCACAACCTCCGCAAAGCCGTCCGTCTCGCCGACCGGCGCCATCGCCGCGTGGACCTCAGTCACCCGGCCCGGTCCCCCCTCGGCAGCTCCGTCGTGAACTGCGTGGTCTACCTCGACGGCGTCCGGCAGATCAGCCATTGCCCGGCGGACGAGGCGATCGCGCAGGTCCGCAAGAAGCACGGCAAGGGCTTCGTATGGATCGGCCTGCACGAGCCCACCGAGGCGGAGTTCGCCGGCATCGCCGAGCTTTTCGGGCTGCACCCGCTCGCGGTGGAGGACGCGGTCCACGCACACCAGCGGCCCAAGCTCGACCGGTACGACGACACGCTGTTCACCGTCCTCAAGACCGTCCGCTACGTCGAGCACGCCGAACTGACCGCCACCAGCGAGGTGGTGGAGACCGGCGAGATCATGGTCTTCACCGGCCCCGACTTCGTCATCACCGTCCGGCACGGCGGCCACGGCTCCCTCGGCCCGCTCCGCGAGGGCCTTGAGGCCACCCCCGAACACCTCGCCAAGGGCCCCTCCGCCGTGCTGCACGCCATCGCCGACCATGTCGTCGACCACTACGTCGAGGTCACCACCGCCATGGAGGCCGACGTCGACGCGGTCGAGATCGAGGTCTTCTCCGATCACCACGGCCGGGGCGCCGACGCCGGCCGCATCTACCAGCTCAAGCGCGAACTGCTGGAACTCAAGCGGGCGGTCGCCCCGCTCGACCGCCCCCTCCAGCAGCTCGCCGAACAGCCGTCGCATCTGATCGACCCCGAGATCCGCAAGTACTTCCGCGACGTCGCCGACCACCTCACCCGTGTCACCGAGCAGGTCAACGCCTTCGGCGAACTCATCAACTCCATCCTGCAGGCCAACATCGCCCAGATCAGCGTGGCCCAGAACGAGGACATGCGGAAGATCACCTCCTGGGCGGCGATCCTCGCCGTACCGACCATGGTCTGCGGCGTCTACGGCATGAACTTCGACCACATGCCCGAGCTCCACTGGACCTACGGCTACCCCCTCGTCCTCGGCTTCATCGCCACCGCCTGCTTCCTCATCCACCGCGGCTTCCGCCGCAACGGCTGGCTCTGACATCCACGGGGCGGGGCGTCGGCTACCCGGCCAGGGCGAGGACGAGCGGGAGCACCTGGTCGGCTCCCTTCTGGCGCAGGAGGCGTGCGCCTACGGCCAGGGTCCAGCCGGAGTCGGTGTAGTCGTCGACGAGCAGGACCGGGCCGGGGCTGCCGGCCAGGGCGGCGGCGAGGTCGTCGGGCACGGCGAACGAGGCGGCCAGGGCGCGCAGCCGCTGGGCGGAGTTGCTGCGGTGCGCGGCATGCTCGCCGGCCTCCGGGGTGTAGGCGAGGCTGCCCAGCAGCGGGAGCCTGCCGACCCGGGCCAGGCCCGCGGCCAGGGAGGCGACCAGCTGCGGGCGGGTGCGGGACGGCATGGCGACGATGCCCACCGGCCGCGCCACGGCGTCAGGGGAGCCGCTCGCCCAGCCGCCCGGCGAGCGCGCCCAGTCGGCCACCACGGTCACGACGGCGGCCAGTACGTCGTCCGGCAGCGGCCCGTCCACGGCCTGCGCAGCGAGCAGCGGACGCAGGCGGTTGCCCCAGCCGATGTCCGACAGCCTGCCCAGCGCACGCCCGGTGACCGCCTGCTGGCCCACGGGGATACGGCCCTTGAGATCGACCCCGACCGCGGGCATGCCCGAGGGCCACATCCGGCGCGGCTCGACCTCGACCCCCGGGCGGTCCAGCTCCCCCGCCGCGCCGGCGAGAGCGCCGGGCGAGACGGCGGGATCGAGCCAGGGTCCGGCGCAGGAGTCGCAGCGGCCGCACGGGGCCGCCTTCTCGTCGTCGAGCTGCCGCTGCAGGAACTCCATCCGGCACCCGGTGGTGGCCACGTAGTCCCGCATGGCCTGCTGCTCCGTCTCCCGCTGGCGGGCCACCCACGCGTACCGCTGCGCGTCGTACGCCCACGGCTGCCCCGTGGCGGCCCAGCCGCCCTTCACCCGCTTGACCGCCCCGTCCACGTCCAGGACCTTCAGCATCGTCTCCAGCCGCGAGCGCCGAAGATCCACCAACGGCTCCAGCGCCGGCAGCGACAGCGGACGGCCCGCCTGCTCCAGGACCGCCAGTGTGCGCCGCACCTGCTCCTCGGGCGGGAAGCCCACCGAGGCGAAGTACGCCCAGATCGCCTCGTCCTCCCGCCCCGGCAGCAGCAGTACGTCCGCGTGGTCCACGCCGCGTCCCGCACGCCCGACCTGCTGGTAGTAGGCGATCGGGGACGAGGGCGACCCCAGGTGCACCACGAACCCCAGGTCGGGCTTGTCGAAGCCCATCCCCAGCGCCGAGGTCGCCACCAGCGCCTTCACCCGGTTCGCCAGCAGATCCTCCTCCGCCTGCAACCGGTCGGCGTTCTCCGTCTTCCCCGTGTAGGAGGCCACCGGATACCCGCGCTGCCGCAGGAACGCCGCGACCTCCTCCGCCGCCGCCACCGTCAGCGTGTAGATGATCCCCGAGCCCGGCAGATCCCCCAGCCGCTCCCCCAGCCACGCCAGCCGGTGGGCCGCGTCCGGCAGCCGCAGCACCCCCAGCCGCAGGCTCTCCCGGTCCAGCGGCCCGCGCAGCACGAGTGCCTCGGCGCCGCCGGTGCCGAGCTGCTCGGCCACATCCGCGGTCACCCGCGCGTTCGCCGTCGCCGTCGTGGCCAGCACCGGCACGCCAGGGGCGAGCTCGGCGAGCATCGACCGCAGCCGGCGGTAGTCCGGACGGAAGTCATGGCCCCAGTCGGAGATGCAGTGCGCCTCGTCCACCACCAGCAGACCGGTCGTGGAGGCCAGCTTGGGCAGCACCTGCTCGCGGAAGTCCACGGAATTCAGGCGCTCCGGGCTGACGAGGAGGACGTCGGTCTCGCCGCGCTCGACCTCCCCGTAGATCGCGTCCCAGTCCTCCGGGTTGGCCGAGTTGATGGTGCGCGCCCGGATACCGGCCCGCGCCGCCGCGTCGACCTGGTTGCGCATCAGCGCCAGCAGCGGCGAGATGATCACCGTCGGACCGGCGCCGCGCCGGCGCAGCAGAGCGGTGGCGACGAAGTACACCGCCGACTTGCCCCAGCCCGTGCGCTGCACCACCAGCGCGCGTCGGCGCTCCTCCACCAGAGCCGACACCGCCTGCCACTGGTCCTCCCGCAGCCGCGCCGACCCTCCGGGGTCACCGACGAGCTCAGCGAGGATGGCATCGGCTTCAGCGCGGAGCTCCAGGTTGTCCATGCCCCCATGCAACCCGATGCCACTGACAATCGACCAATTCACCGGGCGTGACAAAGAGCTCGTGCCCGCCGGTACGGTGGGCGGTGTCACCCGGACCGGTGCTGCCGGTCGAGGATTTCGCGGAGGCCGGACAGCGGCTCCGCCATTCGGGTGTAACAGGCGTGTTTCCGCTGGTCCCGGCCTTGCGGGGCTGACCTGGCGTCAGAAATCCGCTGGAGGGGATCTATCCGGCGGAAAGGTCGATACCAGGTCGAGTCGACAAAGTAGACGTTGCCGCATGCCCGTACGGCAGCCAGAATTGGACGCGGATCCCCTGACCGGCTCTTGGAGCCCTTGACCGGCGTGCGCCCGCGCCCCGGCGGCTGAGGGAACCGTCCATGAAGGGAGGACCGTGGCCATCGGCTTCGCTCCGGCGCGCACCGCCAGCGCCTCCTCCCGTCTGGCCCGCACCCTTGAGGCCGCCGAGTGGACCGCGGCGGGCATCCCGCTGCTCACCAACCCCCGAGAGGTCGTCAAGGACCTGCACACCCGGCACCTTCCGGCTCCGGGCACCGCCGTGGTGGCGGTGTTCTCACCGGACGGACGGCTGACGGCCAGCGCCTCCTTCGCCCAGCGGGCCGACAGCACCGACGGCTGGGAGCGCCGCAACGCGATCCTCGCCCACCTGCGCCGGGTGACCTCGGACGACCTGCGGCGCCGGCACCCGGTGCGCACCGCCGTGCTGCTGGTGTGCCGGGACGGCGAACCGGGCTGGACGGAGACCGACGGCGCCTGGATGTGGGGCCTGCGCGACGCCTGCTCGCTGTACGGCCTGCGCAGCGGCGCGTACATCACGCTGACCCGCGACGGCTGGCATGTGATCGGCGAGAACCGCGGCGGCCGCACCCCGCAGGCCGCGTCCTGGTCGCAGGCGCCGGGCGGCGCAGCGGCCCTGCACCCCACCGGGGCGCCCGAGGCACTGCGCCGCGCGGCGGCCCGCTGAACCCGGCTGACGCCGGAGGTCAGGCGCTCGCGCTCGCGCCGAGCAGCCCGTTGATCAGGCTCGGGTCGCCGCACACGATCAGCAGCGCGCCGGCCCGGGCCAGCGCCGTGGGCAGCGTTCCGGCCGTCGTCTCGTCCGTGCCGCCGTTGACCGCGACGATCACGACCGGGCGGCCCTTGGCGCGCTCGGCGTCGATGCCCGCGTAGAACACGTCGTCGCCGGCCTCGTACTGAGCCCAGTAGGACGCCTCGCCGAAGGACAGCTCGTGCGCCGCCCAGGGGTGCTGCTCGCCGGTGGTCAGCACCAGGATGTCGCCGGGCGCGCGACCGGTGTCGAGCAGCAGGTCGACCGCCTCGTCGGCGGCGTCGACCGCGCCGTCGGCGGGGGCCGGGATGAGCTGGAACTGCGCGCCGTCTCGCGGCGGGCGCTGCTGCTGCGACGGGACCGGGCCACGGGCGGGACCGGGACGGCCGGGGCGGGCGCTCGCGCCGGACGCACCGCGCGGGGGCGCGGGACGGGGCGCGGCGGGCCGTGGGCCGGGGACAGGGCGGGGGGTCGGTGCGGGACGGCCGGCGGCCGGTGCTACGCGGGGACCCGGGACACTCTCGTGAATCTGAGGCTCCTCGGAGGAGAGAGGCATGTGGTGATGTCTATCAAATGCGCCTTGCGGGCGCAGCGGCGGGTAGGTCACAACTCGGGTCAGAATTCGAAACCGAGTTGCTCCCCGGGGTCCGCCGTCGCCCCTGTCCGTACCTTTTTCAGGTGCTGCCAGCGCGGCAGCACGTCGAGATACGCCCACGACAGCCGGTGGTGCGGGGTGGGACCCAGCTCCTCCAGCGCGGCACGGTGCACCGGCGAAGGGTACCCGGCGTTGTCCTCGAAGCGGAACGCGGTGTGGTCCGCGCCCAGTTCCGCCATCATGGCGTCGCGGTGCACCTTGGCGATCACGGACGCCGCCGCGACCGCCACGCAGGACTGGTCGCCCTTGATGACGGTGCGAACCCGCCACGGCCCGCCCAGGTAGTCGTGCTTGCCGTCGAGGATCACCGCGTCGGGTGTCACCGGCAGCACGTCGAGGGCGCGTACGGCGGCGAGCCGCAGCGCGGCCGTCATACCGAGCTCGTCGATCTCCTGCGGCGACGCGTGCCCGAGGGCGTGCGCGGTCACCCACCCCGTCAGCACCGCCGCGAGTTCGTTGCGGCGCTTGACGGTGAGCAGTTTGGAGTCGGTGAGCCCGTCCGGCGGGCGGCGCAGTCCGGTGACCGCGGCGCAGACGGTGACGGGCCCGGCCCAGGCCCCGCGCCCCACCTCGTCGATGCCGACGACGATCTTGGCTCCGAGGGTGGCGCGCAAGGAGCGCTCGACGCTGTGGGTGGGTGGTTGGTACGGCATGGCAGGGCCAAGCCTACGCCCCGTCGTTCAGGCGGCCTTCGCGGGTGCCGCCTGGTGCTCGGCGAGTACCCCGGTGCGGTGCCGCTGGACGAACCAGTAGTAGGTGAAGCCACCGACCGCGACCGCCCCGACGAAGAGCACGGCGCCCCAGCGCAGGTACCAGTGCTGCGGTCCGGAGGCGTTGTAGACCGCGGCCCGCGGCCACATGAGGTTGACGGTCATCGCGATGCCCCACAGCACCGCGAGGAGGTTCACCGGCAGGCCGAGGCGGCCGAGCGAGAACCGGCCGGGGCCCGCGCCGTGCCAGTTGCCGCGCAGCCGCTGGACCAGCATCGGCGAGGTGACCAGCAGATACGCGACGTAGATCATGATGATGGCGATGCTGGTGACCACCGAGAAGATCTGCGGCTGGTTGATGTTGACCACCAGGATGGCGATCGCGAGCAGCCCGATGATCACCGTCGGAAGGATCGGCGTCTGCGTACGACGGTTGACCCGGGCCATCGCCGGGCCGCCGGGCAGGTTGTTGTCGCGCGCCATCGCGAAGGCCAGCCGCACGCCCGCCGTGTGCACCGACAGCGCGCACACGGTGATCGCGATGACCACGCACCACAGCACCGCCTGCCCGACGTCGGGGCCGAGCGTCGAGAGCACCACGTACTGCAGTCCGTCGACGGACAGCTGCTTGGCATTGAGGTCGGGCACCGCCATCAGCGCGAACAGCAGGATGAGCCCGCCGATGACGAAGGAGGCGATCAGCGCCCGCAGGATGGCGCGCGGGGCGTTGCGGGCCGGGTTCAGGGACTCCTCGCCGAGCGAGGAGGCGGTGTCGAATCCGTACATGACGTACGCGGAGGCCAGCGAGGCGGTCAGGAAGGCGCCGAAGTAGCCGAGGCTCTGGCCCGCGCCGTGGCCCTGGGTGTCCATGACGACGGCGGGGCCGCGGTGGAAGTGCGCGGCGAACAGGAAGATCAGGACGATGGCGGCGACCAGTTCGATGAAGACGCCGGCGGAGTTGATCCGGGCCATCAGCTTGACGCCGAAAGCGTTGACCAGGGTGGTGAAGACGATCAGCGCGGAGCCCAGCAGCACCGCGTTCGCGGCGGCGTCGGTCGTGCCGCTGCCGTCGCCGACGAACTGGAAGGTCGAGGAGATCTGCGGCAGCGTCAGCTGGTAGGCGAGCGCGACGGCCGACAGCGACACGACGGTGGCGCAGGTCATCATCCAGCCGGCCAGCCAGCCGACATGCGGGCCGCCGAGCCGCTTGGACCAGTTGTAGACCGAGCCGGCGACCGGGTAGCGGGCGGCGAGTTCGCAGAAGCTGAGGGCGACCATGAGCTGGCCGGCGAAGACCATGGGCCAGGACCACCAGTAGGCGGGCCCGCCGTTGCTGATGCCGAAGTAGAAGAGCTGGAAGGTGCCCGTGAGGATGGAGATGTAGCTGATGCCGGCGGCGAAGGTGTGGAAGTTGCCGAGGGTGCGCTTGAGTTCCGGCTTGTAGCCGAGTTCGGCGAGGGCCTCGTCGTCGGTGGTGGCGTTCGAGGGGCGGTCGGTGGCGGTCACGGGGTCTCCCTTGCCATCGTCAGTCGAACCAGCGCTGAGGGACGGCCTCGGTGTTGCGCCAAATGTGTTTGGCCTCCTGGTACTCGGCGAGGCCGGTGGGGCCGAGCTCGCGGCCGAATCCGGACTGCTTCATGCCGCCCCATTCCGCCTGGGGCACATACGGGTGGAAGTCGTTGATCCACACGGTGCCCGCCCGCAGCCCTGCGGCGACCCGTGCCGCCTTGGCCTCGTCCTTGGTCCACACCGCGCCCGCCAGTCCGTAGACCGTGCCGTTGGCCAGGGCGAGTGCCTCGGCCTCGGTCGCGAAGCGCTCCACGGTGAGGACGGGGCCGAACGATTCGTCGCGGATCACCGTCATCCCGGCCTGGCACCGGTCCAGGACGGTCGGCAGGTAGTAGTGGCCGTCCTTCAGGGCGGGGTCGTCCGGCCGGGCGCCTCCGCAGCGCAGTACGGCGCCCTCGGCGATGCCCGCGGCGACGTAGGCCTCGACCTTGTCCCGATGGGCGGCGGAGATCAGCGGTCCGCTGCGGGCCTGGTCGTCGAAGGGGCCGCCGAGCCGGATCCGCCGGGCGCCCGCGACGACCGCGTCCACGAAGCGGTCGGCGATCTCCTCCTGTACGAGCAGCCGGGCGCCGGCCGAGCAGACCTGCCCGGAGTGCAGGAAGACCGCCATCAGGGCGTAGTCGACGGCGGTGTCGAAGCCGGCGTCCGCGAAGACGATGTTGGAGTTCTTGCCGCCGAGCTCCAGGGCGACCTTCTTGACCGTAGGCGCGGCCGCCGCCATGATCCGCCGTCCGGTGAGCAGCCCGCCCGTGAAGGAGACGAGGTCCACGCGTTCGTCCTCGGACAGCGGCGCCCCGGCCACCGGCCCGGCGCCGAGGACGAGATTGGCGGCGCCGTCGGGCAGTCCGGCCTCCTGCAGCATGCGCATGAGGTGAATGGCGGTGTGCGGGGTCAGCTCGCTGGGCTTGAGGACGAAGGTGTTGCCCGCGCCGACGGCCGGGGCGACCTTCCAGGCGGTCTGCAGCAGCGGATAGTTCCATGGGGTGATCAGCGCGCAGACACCGACCGGCTCGTACACCACCCGGCTGTCGACCGCCGCGTTGCCGGTGTCCACCACCCGGTCGGTGCCGCCGGCGGCGACCAGGTTGCCGAAGTAGCGGAAGCAGTTCGCGATGTCGTCCATGTCGTACTCGGACTCGACCAGCCGCTTGCCGGTGTCCAGCGACTCCGCGCGCGCGAGCACGGCTTTGTCCCGCTCGATGAGCGCGGCCACGCGCAGCAGCAGCCGCCCCCGCTCGGCCGCCGGGGTGGCGGGCCAGGGCCCGTGGTCGAAGGCGTCACGGGCGGCGGCGATCGCGGCGGCGGCGTCCTTGGGGCCGGCCTCGTCAACGGTGGCCACGAGAGTGCCGTCGGCGGGACACCGGATCTCACGGGTGCCCCCGTCGACGGCGTCCGTCCAGCGGCCGCCGATGAACAGCTCGGGCATGGTTCTCCTCCGGAGGGTGCGGGTACCGCCGGCGCCTGCCCGGCACCGTGTGCGGCATGCGCGCATGGCCGCATACGGTGACATTAAGCACAGAGCGCCCGCTTCGCCCGCCGGAGTTCGGGGCCCTCGCCGGAGTTCAGGGTCCTCGCCGGAGTTCGGGCCCTCGCCGGAGTTCGGGCCCTCGCCGGAGTTCAGAGCCGAGGTTCAGGGCCGGAGCAGCGGAACCATCACCTGATCGACCGTCTCCACCAGGTCCGCTTCGCTGATCTCCCGGCCGCCGAGCTTCGCCCGGTACATCATCAGCGCGGGCACGACGTCCGCCACGATGTCGGCGGTCGCGTCCCGGCGGACGTCGCCGCGCTCGATGCCGCGCCGTACGACGTCCATGATGAGCTGCTGCCCCGGCTGGACGACTCGCCGCAGGATCAGCTCGTGGAACAGGCCGGCGGCCTCGGAGTCGCACTCGTCGAGCACCGAGCGCAGGGCGAGGCCTCCGGGCGAGTACATCGCGTCGCGCATGCGCAACGCGAGGCTGAGCAGGTCCTCGCGCAGGCTGCCGAGGTCCGGCACCTCGCCGACCTCGGGGAGCGACACCCTGAGAGCGTCGGCGACCAGGGTCTGCTTGGAGGGCCAGCGGCGGTAGACGGCGGCCTTGCCGGTCTGGGCGCCCGCGGCGACCCCCTCCATGGTCAGTCCGGCCCAGCCGACCGTGCTCAGCTGTTCCAGAGCGGCGTCGAGGATCGCCCGTTCGAGCACCGAGCCGCGGCGTCGCAGCACGACCGGTTTCACGGGTCCGCCGACTTCGGGCCGCATGACCATGGCACCTCCGAAAATCAATTCTAGTGAACGCTTGTGTTCACTATGATCCACCCCGTAGCGTTGCACACAGTGAACGATGCCGTTCACTAAGTCATTGCTGGGGGGACTCTCGTGACGACTTCGCAATTAGGTACCACTTCACGAAAGCCAGGTGCCGCGCGGCGGGACGGGCGCCCGGGCATCGCCCTGGCCGTCATCGCCGCCTGTCAGCTGATGGTCGTGCTGGACGCGACCATCGTCAACATCGCTCTGCCGCACGTCCAGAGCGCGCTCTCCTTCTCGACCACCGACCTGTCCTGGGTGCTCAACGCCTACACGCTGACCTTCGGCGGCCTGCTTCTGCTCGGCGGCCGGGCCGGGGACATCCTCGGGCGGCGGAGGGTGTTCGTCTTCGGCATTCTGCTGTTCTCCCTCGCCTCCCTTCTCGGAGGCTTCGCCCAGGAGCCGTGGCAGCTGCTCGCCGCCCGCTCCCTACAGGGCGCCGGCGGGGCGATCTGCTCGCCCACCTCGCTCGCCCTGATCACCAGCACCTTCCCCGAGGGCCCGGAGCGCAACCGGGCCTTCGGCGTCTTCGCGGCCGTCTCGGCCGGCGGCGGCGCCGTCGGCCTGCTGGCCGGCGGCATGCTCACCGACTGGCTCAGCTGGCGCTGGGTGTTCTTCGTCAACGTACCCATCGGCCTCCTGATCGCCTTCCTCTCGCCGATCTTCATCCACGAATCGGAGCGGCACCCGGGACGCTTCGACATACTCGGCGCGATCACCTCGACCGGCGGCATGGCCTCGATGGTCTACGGATTCATCAGGGCCGCCGACAAGGGATGGCGGGACGGGCTGACGCTGGCGGCCTTCGGCACGGCCGTAGTTCTGCTCGTCTCATTCGTCCTGGTCGAGCGGCGGGCGCGCGAGCCGATCACCCCCTTGCGGATGTTCGCGGACCGCAACCGCTCGGGCACCTACGTGATCATGCTCAGCCTCGCCGCGGCGATGTTCGGGATGTTCTATTTCATCGTCCTGTTCGTGCAGAACGTGCTCGGCTACAGCCCGATCGCCTCCGGCTTCGCCTTCCTGCCGGTCACCGCCGCGATCCTGGTCGGCGCGGTGCTGTCCACCCGCTTCCTGCCCGTGCTCGGGCCCAAGCCGTTCCTGATCACTGGTGCGATCTTCACGGGCCTGGGCATGGCCTGGCAGACCCAAATCACCCCGGAGAGCAGCTACGCCACCGGAGTGCTGGGGCCGATGCTGCTCTTCGGCTTCGGAATGGGCCTGAACTTCGTCACCCTCACGCTGACCGCCGTCTCCGGGGTCGCCCAGCACGAGGCGGGCGCGGCGTCCGGACTGCTCAACGCGACGCAGCAGGTGGGCGGTTCGCTGGGGCTGTCGATCCTGGTCACGGTCTTCGGCACGGCCTCCCGCAGCGAGGCGCGAAAACAGCTTCCGGACTTCCTGGCACACGCCACGGCCCAGCAGAAGGCCGCGTTCGCGAAGACGGGGACGCTGCCGGCGCCATGGGGCCATGAAGTACTGGCTCAAGGCATAGCGACCGCGTTCATAGCGGCCGTGGCGCTGGTCGGTCTGGCCCTGGCCACGGCGGTGTTCGTGGTGAAGGTGCGCAAGAGCGACCTGGAGGCGCTGAGCGGGACCGCGGGAGTGCCAGGGGCCTGACGGCGAGCGGGCGGGGCGCGCCGGGCCCGCGCGCCCCGCCGCCTGTCATTCCCGGTAGTCGATGAAGCCCGCCTTCTGGCACGCGTCCGCGCCCGCGAGCGGCCGGTCGGCCAGGATCGTGCGGGCTCTGGCCTCGCTCAGGCTCGTGGCGTACCAGGGCTCGCCGTCGCGCAGACCGCGCTCGATCACCTCCAGCGCGCAGGAGCGCTGCGGTTCGGGCAGCCGGTCCAGCGCGGGCACCGCGTCGGCGGACAGGCCTCGCAGATACTGCAGGTCGATGTCCTCGGCGTTCTGTGAACGGCCGACCTGCTGGTCCGCTATCAGCGCGTCGGGCGAGGCCAGTCCGAAGGCCAGCACCCCGGCGGCCGTGACGGCCACGACGGCTCGCGGAAGCCACCGGTTGCCGAGGATTCCCGCCGCCATGATCAGCACGATGAGCAGGCCGAGCCACAGCTCCACACCGGCCACGGAGATCCGCAGCCGGGTCAGCCCGTAGGCGTCGACGTACAGCTCCATACGACGCAGCGCGGAGGCGACCACGACCAGGGTGAGCACGCAGATCACACCGAGCACGCAGCGCACGAGCAGCCGGTCGCGGTCACTGCCGCGCGGTGCCCAGCGCAGGGCGAGGGCGATCACGAGCACGGTGAGCAGGGTGACGGTGAGCAGTTGCCAGAAGCCCTGCCGGGCGTACTCGGCGTAGGTCAGGTGGGTCTCGGCGAGCACCTTGTCGTAGCCGCCGAACAGAACCGTGAGCTGTACGGAGTTGAACGCGGCGAAGAGCGCGGCGAGGACCACGAGCGGCAGCGTCCACTCCACGCGGCTGCGCGCGCGGCCCGGCTTGACCTTGATGCGGTCCCAGCGGCGCGGAGCGGCCGCGGTACGGGCCGCGGCCAGCGCGCCGAGCATTGCCAGGACGAAGAACAGCAGGCGCAGCGGGCTGTCGCCGATCGAGATGTCCGGGGTGAGATCGCTCAGCAGATCGGCGAAGGCTGCGTCGGCGCCGGCGAAGAGCGCGCCGAAGACCACCAGGAGCACCACGGCCACCCCTGTCGCCTTGACCACCGGCCACCAGCGCTCGCGGTTGCCGCCGGTCCGCTCGCGCAGCCCGCGCTGGCCCCAGTCGATGCCGGCCACGACCGCGACCCACATGCCGACGCTGCCGAGCAGCACGCCCGGCCAGGTGCGGCTGCCGTGCAGGGCGAGCGAACCGAGCGCGAGGGCCGCGACGATGGCGAGGAAGGCGGGCCAGCCCGCGTCCCGGAGAACGGGGACGGCGAGCAGGGCGAGGCCCCCGACCGCCCACAGCAGGGTCCACGGGCGGGGCCGGCGGCCGGCCGCGCGGGCCGCGATCGCGGCGGCCACCGCTGCGGGTATCGCGACGAACAGCAGATTCAGACCGAGTCCGTCGCCCAGCAGCAGCGCGGCCATCACCCCGGTGGCCAGCACCGCCCAGAGCACACCCGGTCGGATCGCCGCCGGCGCCTTGGCACGGCTCACGACAACCCACTGCGGCGGCGGTGGCGGCACCGGCGCCCCGGGCCACGCCGGGCGCGGCTGCGGGTGCCGCATATAACCGGGGACTTGGGGTGGCTGCGGCGGCGCGTACGGATTCCCCCGCGGCGGTACTGCATCGGACGGAGTGTCAGACATGGAGCCCCCTCCCAGCCGGGACCGCCGCAGCACGGAGCGCGAGCGGGACCGGCGACTGTCGGCGCACGCCGGTCAAGATCAAACCGACGGCGTGCGCGACACGCTACGCCGGGCCCGGCACCGGCCCGGACCCGCGTGCCCGCCCGGCGCAAGCCTGTGACGTGCTCGTGACACTCACGGGGTTTTGGGCCCGTTTTCCGGTGATCGCGGCCTCAGCCGACGCCGACGGGGACCCACTCCGGCAGCGGCTCGCTCCGCCCCAGCCACTCGCCCGGCGGAGCACCGTCCGGACGGGCGGCGACGATGCCGCCGACTATCGCGCACGTGGTGTCGACATCACCGCCGGCCCGCGCCGTGGTCCAGAACGCTCTCTCGTAGTCACCGAGCCCCCGGGCCGCCACCCACAGCGCGAACGGCACGGTGTCATGGGCACTGGTGCGCCGACCGCAGCCGAGCACCGCGGCGACGGTTGCCACATCCGCGTAGTCGAGCATGTCGCGGGCGCGACGCAGCCCGGCTTGCACGGCGCTGCGCGGAACGAGCGCGATGACCCCGTCCAGCAGCGCCGTGGGCTCCTGCGGGCCGTCCGCTCCGGCGACCAGCGCTGCGGCGACCGCGACGGCGACAGCCCCGGCCACGGCCTCCCGGTGCTGGTGCGTGGTGTACGCCGACAGCTCCGCCTGCTCGGCCGCCTTCTCCGGCTCCCCCGCGTACCAGGCCCCGAGCGGCGCGACCCGCATCGCCGCCCCGTTGCCCCAGGAGCCCTGCCCGTTGAACATCTGCGCCGCCAGCGTGCGCCAGTCGGCGCCCTCCTGGCGGATCAGCCGCAGCATCCGGTTCACCGCCGGGCCGTAACCACGATCGAAGTCATGGCGCTGCGCGAAGGACGCGGCGAGATCGTCCTGGTCGATCGAGCCGTGGGCGTGCAGGACCGCCACCACCGAGCACGCCATTTCCGTGTCGTCGGTCCACTGCCAGACGCCGGGCGGCAGCGCCCCGCTCTGCAGGGCCGGATAGTTGGCGGGTACGAAGAACTGGGAGCCGAGGGCATCGCCCAGCGCCAGTCCGCGCAGGCTCGCCAGTGCGAGCAGGAGGCGTTCGGGATTTCGGGGGTCAGGGATCATCGCGCCGGAAACTCTGACATCAGGTGTCATCGGGGTCAATCACCCTGTGCCCAAACTCACCCGCGCAACTAGGCCCTGGCCTAGCCGTGATATCTCGCCAGGTCCGACTCGGCCGTACGCCACCGGGCGAAAGGCCGGTCGAGCCGGTACTTGCCGTCGGCCCCGAGCAGCAGCACCCGGGTCTCGCCGTTGTCGGGGTTGGACAGGCACTCGAACTCGTCGACGGTCCAGTGGAACCACCGCATGCAGAACAGCCGCATCGTCAGGCCATGGGTCACCATCAGCACATTCGGCGGGAAGTCCGGGTTGTCGAAGGCCCGGTACAGGGTCTCCAGGAAGGCGCCGACCCGGTCATAGACATCGGCCCCCGACTCCCCCTGCGCGAAGCGGTAGAAGAAGTGCCCGTACGCGTCCCGGGTCTTGCGCTGCCGCTGCACGTCCTCGGCGTCCTGGTAGTTCCCCCAGTCCTGTTCACGCAGCCTCGGCTCCTCCTTGGCGCGCGTGAGCCTGGGATCCAGCCCCAGCAGATGGAAGGTCTGGTGGGTGCGCCGGTACGGCGAGACAAAAGCCTGCACCCGCTCGTCTCCGAACAGCTCTCTGAGCCGGTCCCCCGCGTCCCGCGCCTGCCGCTCACCGGTAGGGGTGAGCTCCAGAGCATGGTCCGGGACCCGTTCATAGATCGTGTCGTCGGCATTGCCCTGGGACTCTCCGTGCCGGATGAGCACAATGCGGCGGGGTCGTGCCATGACTTCACTGTATGTGGCCACCAAGGCGGAAGCACGATGGCACCCCCGTAGCACCTGTCACAGGGCCGCCGGCCGCAGCCGGGATCCGCCGTCCACAGACAGGACCGTGCCCGTGGTGAAGCCGGCGTCGACGAGGTAGGCGATGGCGTCGGCTATGTCCTCCGGCCGCCCCACCCGGCCGACGGGGGCCGTCTTCGCGTAGGCGTCGAAGGTCTGCTGCCGTGCTTCGGCGTCCAGCCAGTCCCACCAGGGGGTGTCGACGATCCCGGGCGAGACCGCGTTGACCCGGGCGGGGGCGAGCTCCACCGCGAGCACCGGCACCATCGCCTCGACGGCGGCGTTGACCGCGGCGAGGCCTGCGGTGCCCGGTATGGCGGCACCAGCCGAACCGGCCGTGACGAATGTCAGGGACCCGTCCGGCCTGAGCACTTCGAGCGCGGCCTGAGCGGCGATCGTCTGCGCGAGGAGCTTGCCCTCGGCCGCCTCACGCAGCGCCTCGGTGGATATCGACCGGAAGGGCCCGGCCGCCGTCGCCCCGGTGACCGCGACGACCACGTGGTCCACCCGCTCCAGGCCCGCGAAGAAGGCACGGGTGGCCTCCTCGTCCCTGGCGTCGACACTGGCTCCCGAGGCGCCGTCGCCCAGCTTTTCCAGCGCCGCCGCCAGACGCCCGGCATCCCTGCCGGTGACGACCACCTCGCGGCCTTCCTTCAGCTGTCGCTGGGCCACGGCGAGTCCGATACCCGAGGTGCCGCCGACAACCACAATCCGCTCACTCATCGCTTGCCCCACTCCAATTACAAGACACGGTGACTCGTTAAATATAAACGAGGCACGGTGTCCTGTAAAGCCCACGGAGGATCTAAGGTGGACCCATGACAGAAGCGGTCCCCCGTGGCAGGCCCCGCAGCGAGACAGCACGGCGCGCCGTGCTCGACGCGGCCCTCCAGCTGTGCCAGCGCGACGGCTTCCAAGGCCTGACGATCAAGGCGATCGCCGAGACGGCGGGCGTCGGCAGGCAGACGGTCTACCGCTGGTGGCCCACCAAGGAAGCGGTGCTGCTGGACGCCCTCCGCGATGTCGGGCTTCGCGAAAGCCGCCGGCTCGCCCCCGACAGCGGGGACACCCTGCGCGATGTCGAGAGTCTCCTCTCGATGACCTTCGCCCTCACCCAGCAGCTGACCGGAAAGGCCATCGTCGGCCTGATGGCCGAGGCGCAGCACGATCCCGGGCTCTCGGCCCGCCTGCAGGGCACCGTCATCGGCCCCCGCAGACAGGCCCTTCGCGAGATCCTCGCCCGCGGTGTGGAGCGCGGCGACCTCAGCGATGCCGAGGTGCCGCTCGACCTCGCCGTCGACTTCGCCTTCGGCACCATGTGGTACCGGCTGCTGAGCCGCCATGCACCGGTCGACGCCGATCTGGCCGGGCAGCTCACCGCAGCGCTCCGGAGAATGCTCAGCCCTTAGACCCGCCGGCCTGCGCCGCTCCGTACGTACGGTCCTCCAGCGGCGCCGCGGCGAGGAACTCGCCGAAGCCGTGCCGCCCCTGCGCGCCGCCTTCGGCGTCGCGCACCAGCAGCCCGCCCGCGCGCAGCGCTGCGATCATCCTGCCCGGCAGCGGCACGGACACCACCGGGCGGCGCCGGCCGGAGGCCCGCAGGACCGCGCGCACCGCGTCCACCGCGGTCCACACCTGCGGCCCCCCGAAGTCCGGCGCGCGCCCGACGGGCTCCCCCAGCGCCAGCTCAGCCATCCGGTCGGCGACCTCCCCGGCCTCCACCGGCTGTACGAGCACGCCCGAGGGCACCGGCACCACGGGGAGCCGTGCCGCCTGCTGCGCAACGGCCAGCACCAGATCGTGGAACTGCGTCGCGCGCAGCACGCTGTACGGCAGCCCCGACTCCTCCAGAAGCCGTTCCACCGCCAGTTTCGCCCGGTAGTACCGGAACGGGACCAGGTCGATGCCCACGATCGACACATAGACGATGTGCGGCCGGGCGCCGCCTGCGCGTGCGGCGTCGATCAGATTGCGGGTGCCCGCCTCATCGGTCTTCCCGGCGCTCTTGGTGTCGCTGGCGCAGTGCACCACCACGGCGACCCCGTCCAGCGCCGCCGCGAGCCCGGCGCCGTCCGCCAGGTCACCGACCACCCACTCGGCCTTGTCCGGCACGCCCGGACCGCGCTCCGGTCCCGGCCGCCGGCTCAGCACGCGCACAGGGCGGCCGGCATCCAGCAGCCGCCGCACCACGGCGGTTCCGAGCACACCGCTGCCGCCGGTCACCAGAATCGTTTCCATGGCCATCGCTTCGTCCCGTCCCTTCCCGGCGACTCGATCGCCGGTCTCGCAGAGGGGACGGGACGGCCACCGCAGATGTGACATCCGGGTGCCCGGGATTGTCAGTGGCAGGCGTCAGACTGTCCATGCCTGGACGACGTCCACCACATCACCCGCCACAGCCAGCACATCCGTGTCCAGATCGGCTCGCTCCGACAGCCGGGCGACCGGACCGTCGCGGTATTTGGCACGCTCGGTCGCCGAGTCCCACATGGACAGCACCAGGAAGTCCGAGTCCGGGCCCTGCGCGAAGACCCCGCGCAGCATCCCCGGTGACCCGGCCATCGCCGGGTTCCACACCTTCTCCTGCATCAGGGTGAAGTGCTCGGCCCGCCCCGGGCGCACCTTGCAGTGCGCGAGCCGCAGCACGTCGCTGTCCGCGAACCGGGCGCGGAAGCCGACCTTCACGTCCAGCCTGTGCTCGAAGAACTTCACTCCCAGGCTCTCGTAGGTGCCCTCCTGCGCGGCGGCGAGCCGGTCATGAGCGCCGCCCGACATGAAGGCGTCGTGATACGACGGCGTGTCCCAGATGGAGAACAGGTGCGCCACCCCGGGCTGGCTCCTGCTCCACCCGCCGCCCTGTCCCCGGAACCCCGGCTCACCCAGCAGCCCCGCCCACTTCCGCTGCCCTCGTTCGAACCCCGCCCGGTCGATGACGCCGCAGCGAATCCACTTCACCAGCACCGCGCCATCCTATGGCCCACCAGCACGCTTTCCGCCCCGGTCAGACCGCCAACTCCCCGTACGAGTAAGGGAATACGATCTGGCCCATGGACGCCCTGTATCCACGCCTCCTCGTCGAGGACTTCGACTCCGCCGCGCGCTTCTGGACGGCAGCCCTGCGCGACCTCCTCTCCATCGAACCGGTCAAGGTCCTGCCCGAAGCGGGATACGCCAACTGGGACCTGGACGGCGAGACCGTTCTCGTCCTCTACGCCCGCCGCAACCTGGCGATGACCATCGGCACCAACACCCTGCCCACGCGTGCCGAGGCACAGGACAGCGCCATGCTCGTGCTGCGCGTGGCCGAGGTCGACGCCGCCGCCCGGCGGCTCGCAGCGCACGGCGCCGCCTTCCTCACCGAGCCCCAGGACCGCCCCGACTGGGGACCGGGCCTTCGCACCTCGCACCTGCGCACCCCGGACGGCACCCTGGTCGAACTGCAGTCCTACTGATCGGCGCGCCCGAGCACCTTCGCCTCGACCGCCGGGTCCAGCCCGACCGGCGGCCGGTCGGGCCGCCGGGGCGCCTGTCCGCCCAGCGTCCGCAGCCAGCGCCAGGTGTCGGCGACCGTCTCCTCGACCGGGCGGCAGCTCAGCCCGGTCGCGAGCGCCCTGGACACGTCACCCTGGTGCACCGTGTCGTACAGCTCCCCCGGCGGGACCTACACCGGCAGGTCCGTCCAGGGCTCGATGCCCGCCGCGACGATCGCGTCCGGCGCGGTCCAGCGCAGCTCCGCGACACCGCCGGTGACCTGTGCGCACGCGTCCAGCAGAGCGCCCATCGTGGTGTGCCCGGGCGGGCTCACCAGGTCGTACGGGCCGCTCAGCCCGCTCTCGGCGGCGTCGAGAATCCACGTCGCCAGATCGCGCACGTCGATGTACTGCAGCGCGAGGTCGCGCGGCCCCGGCGCGAGCACGGGACCGCCGCGCGCCATCCGCGAGAGCCACCAGGGCAGCCGGCCGATGTTCTCGTACGGTCCGATGATCAGCCCCGCGCGCACCAGCAACGCCCGCTCGCCGAAGGCGTCCAGGGCGGCCAGTTCCCCGCCGCGCTTGAGGCGCGCGTAGTCCACCTCGCCACCGTCGTCGGCCGACCCGTCCACCACCGGGCCGTCCTCCGACTGTCCGGCCGGTGTCGGAAAGGCGTAGACCGACCGGCTGGACACGTACACATACCGCCCGGCCCGGCCTGCCAGCAGCCGGGCCGCGTCGCGCACGGCCGACGGGGCGCCGGACCAGGTGTCGACGACGGCGTCCCACTCCCCGGCGCCGAGCGCCGACAGGCCGTCCTCGGCGGCGCGGTCGCCGTGCAGAACGCTGACGCCCTTCGGCGGATCGTGCCGCCCGCGGTGGAACACGCTCACCTGCCAGTCGCGCGCGAGCGCCTCCTCGGTGACGGCGCGCCCCACGAACTCCGTACCGCCCAGCATCAAGAGCCTCATGGCAGGGGATTGTGCCCGCCCACCGCATCGGCGGGAACCGGTGCACGCTCTCGGCGCAATCGCCGGGGCCCAACGGGAGGATCGCACGGCATCATGGTCAATGGACGTGAAACCCTTGCCAGTTGCGGACATGATCTTGACGGAAGGGAAGTCTGGTGACCAGCCTCAACAAGGGGACCCGGAAAGTCGAAGTGAAGCTCAAGTGGGATCCCAGCCCCTTGGGCGCACCCGCCAGTGATCTCGACATCATCGCGGCGACCTACCAAGCGAACGACCCTCACGGCAGCCCGGCGTATCTCGTGCACTTCGGCAGCCGGTCCCCCGACGGCACCATCACCCTGAACCGGGACAGCGTGAACGGGAAGGGACTGGGCTGGGACGAGGTCATGACCCTGGAGCTCGACCGGCTGTCTCCCTCGTACGCCCGCGTCGTCGTCGGCGTGGCCATCCAGCAGACGGGCGGACGGATGACATTCGACGACATCGCGCACCCCGCCTCGTTGATCCTGACGGGGTACACGGAGCTGTCGAAGAGCGACTTCTCCGGCGTCGCCGGATCCACCGCCGCGACCATCGCCGAGTTCGCCCGGCACGGCTCGGAGGAATGGGAATTCCACCCGACCGTCCGCGGGTTCGACGCCGACCCGGAGGACTTCGCCCAACTGATGGGCAGCCGCCCGTCCTGACCCGCGATGCCCCGTCATGAAGAAGGGGCGGTGAGGCCGATGGCCTCACCGCCCCTCAGTTCACGGCTCAGCTGCAGCCGCTGGTGGAGCCGCAGCCCTCGCAGAGGTAGCAGCTGCCGGCACGGCGCATCTTGGTGCCGCAGGAGAAGCACAGCGGGGCGTCGGCGTTGAGGCCGAGCTGGATCTCCATCAGCTCCGTGGAGTTGTGCGCCGCCTTGGGCGCGGGCACGGCCGCCACGGTCTTTGCGGGCACCGCGACCGGCTTGGGGGCCTCGACGTGGCGGGGGGCGGACTGGGCGAGTCCCTCCACGTCGACATCCTCGGCGGATGCCTCGTACGAACCCGTGTCGAGGTGGCGCTGGCGCTCGTCGGCGGAGTGGATGCCGAGGGCGGAGCGGGTCTCGAAGGGCAGGAAGTCCAGCGCCAGGCGGCGGAAGATGTAGTCGACGATCGACTGCGCCATGCGCACGTCGGGGTCGTCGGTCAGGCCGGCCGGCTCGAAGCGCATGTTGGTGAACTTCGAGACGTACGTCTCCAGCGGGACGCCGTACTGGAGACCGACGGAGACGGCGATGGAGAAGGCGTCCATCATGCCGGCCAGCGTCGAGCCCTGCTTGGACATCTTGAGGAAGACCTCGCCGAGACCGTCGTCCGGGTAGGAGTTGGCGGTCATGTAGCCCTCGGCGCCGCCCACCGTGAAGGAGGTGGTCAGGCCCGGGCGGCCCTTGGGAAGCCGCTTGCGCACGGGGCGGTACTCGACGACCTTCTCGACCGCGGCCCGGATCGTCTCCTCGGCCTTCTCGGTGGCCTCCGCCTTCTCCTTGTCCTTGTTCTTGGCGGAGAGCGGCTGGCCGACCTTGCAGTTGTCGCGGTAGATCGCGAGGGCCTTCAGGCCGAGCTTCCAGCCCTCGTAGTAGACCTCCTCGACCTCCTCGACGGTGGCCGTCTCCGGCAGGTTCACGGTCTTGGAGATCGCGCCGGACAGGAAGGGCTGGGCGGCGGCCATCATGCGCACGTGGCCCATCGCGGAGATCGCGCGCGCGCCCATGGCGCAGTCGAAGACCTCGTAGTGCTCGGGCTTGAGGCTCGGGGCATCGATGACATTGCCGTTCTCGGCGATGTGGGCGACGATCGCCTCGACCTGCTCGGGCTGGTACCCCAGCCGGGTCAGGGCCTGCGGCACCGTGCCGTTGACGATCTGCATCGAGCCGCCGCCGACGAGCTTCTTGAACTTGACCAGGGCCAGGTCCGGCTCGACGCCCGTGGTGTCGCAGTCCATCATCAGACCGATGGTGCCGGTCGGCGCGAGAACCGACGCCTGCGCGTTGCGGAAACCGTTCTTCTCGCCGAGGCGCAGCACGTCCTGCCAGGCCTCGGTGGCGGCGGCCCAGACCGGGGTGTCCAGGTCGTCGACGCGGGTGGCGGTGCCGTTGGCGTCGGAGTGCTGCCGCATGACGCGCTTGTGGGCGTCCGCGTTGCGGGCGTAGCCGTCGTACGCGCCGACGACCGAGGCCAGCTCGGCGGAGCGCTTGTACGAGGTGCCGGTCATCAGGGAGGTGATGGCACCGGCCAGCGCCCGGCCGCCGTCGGAGTCGTAGGCGTGGCCGGTGGCCATCAGCAGGGCGCCGAGGTTGGCGTAGCCGATGCCGAGCTGGCGGAAGGCGCGGGTGGTCTCGCCGATCTTCTGGGTGGGGAAGTCGGCGAAGCAGATGGAGATGTCCATCGCGGTGATGACCAGCTCGACGACCTTGGCGAAGCGCACGGCGTCGAAGCGCTGGTTGCCCTGGCCGTCGTCGTCGAGGAACTTCATCAGGTTGAGCGAGGCGAGGTTGCAGGACGAGTTGTCCAGGTGCATGTACTCGCTGCAGGGGTTGGACGCGGTGATGCGGCCGGTCTCCGGCGAGGTGTGCCAGCGGTTGATCGTGTCGTCGTACTGGATGCCGGGGTCTGCGCAGGCCCAGGCGGCCTCCGCCAGCTTGCGGAACAGGCCCTTGGCGTCGACCTCCTCGATGACCTCACCGGTCATGCGCGCGCGCAGGCCGAACTTCGAGCCCTTCTCGTACGCGGCCATGAACTCGTCGTTCACGCGCACCGAGTTGTTGGCGTTCTGGTACTGGACGGAGGTGATGTCGTCGCCGCCCAGGTCCATGTCGAAACCCGCGTCGCGCAGGGCGCGAATCTTCTCCTCCTCCTTCACCTTGGTCTCGATGAAGGCCTCGACGTCGGGGTGGTCCACGTCCAGGACGACCATCTTGGCGGCGCGGCGGGTGGCGCCGCCCGACTTGATCGTTCCGGCCGAGGCGTCCGCGCCGCGCATGAAGGAGACCGGGCCGGAGGCGTTGCCGCCGGAGGAGAGCAGCTCCTTGGAGGAGCGGATCCGGGAGAGGTTCAGGCCGGCGCCGGAGCCGCCCTTGAAGATCATCCCCTCTTCCTTGTACCAGTCGAGGATCGACTCCATGGAGTCGTCGACGGAGAGGATGAAGCAGGCGGAGACCTGCTGGGGCTGGGCGGTGCCGACGTTGAACCACACCGGCGAGTTGAAGCTGAAGACCTGGTGGAGCAGGGCGTACGCCAGCTCGTGGTCGAAGATCTCGGCATCGGCCGGGGACGCGAAGTAGCCGTGGTCCTCGCCGGCCTTGCGGTAGGTCTTGACCACGCGGTCGATGAGCTGCCGCAGGCTGCTCTCGCGCTGCGGGGAGCCGACGGCGCCGCGGAAGTACTTGCTGGTGACGATGTTGACCGCGTTCACCGACCAGAAGTCGGGGAACTCCACGCCGCGCTGCTCGAAGTTGATCGAGCCGTCGCGCCAGTTGGTCATGACGACGTCACGCCGCTCCCAGACCACCTCGTCGTAGGGGTGCGTCCCCGGGGTGGTGTGGATGCGCTCGATGCGCAGGCCCTTGTTCGCCGCCGCGGCCGCCGCCTTGCCGGCTTTCGCGCGCGAGCCGCGTGCCGGGCCGCTCGTCGTCTCAGTCATGTGCCGCCTCCCAATACAGGCAAAACGCCCTGGAGCGCCGCGGTCTTCCCCGCGGCACGGTGTTGTCTGCCGCCCGGGTGCTCAGGCGCCCGGGCAAGTCTGTGGTTGTTCTGCGTCGCCGGTCAGTCGGCGGCGTGGGCGGGAGCGGGGACGTCCATGTCCCCGTCGGGCCCTTGGGTGGTGCTCTCGTCCGGGGACTGCTCGCGCAGCTCCTCGATGGCCGTCTCGAAGTCGTCCAGCGAGTCGAAAGCGCGGTAGACCGAGGCGAATCGCAGATACGCGACGAGGTCGAGGTCCTGCAGCGGGCCGAGTATCGCGAGACCGACATCGTGGGTCGACAGCTCGGCGCTGCCGGTGGCCCGTACCGCCTCCTCGACGCGCTGCCCGAGCTGGGCGAGTGCGTCCTCGGTCACGGGACGGCCCTGGCACGCCTTGCGCACTCCGGCGATGACCTTGTTGCGACTGAAGGGTTCGGTGACCCCGCTGCGCTTGATGACCATCAGCGAGGCCGTCTCCACGGTGGTGAAACGGCGGCCGCAGTCGGGACACTGCCGACGGCGGCGGATCGAAGTGCCGTCATCGGTGGTGCGGCTGTCGACAACGCGGCTGTCGGGGTGTCTGCAGAAGGGGCAGTGCATGTTCCCTCTCCCTCCTCACCCTGAGTGAGCACACGACGATAAGGCCCACAGGGCCCTTCAAGGCCCCGCGAAGCTGTCACAAGCATAGGCGATCCCCCGGGCCGAAGAGACCCCGGGACCACTACTTGTGGGTGGCTGACACCTATGTAACCACTAGATCTGGTGGCCTGATACCCAATCGCGAAGAACCGCGTGTCGTGGCGCACCGGCCGGGGGGAGCCTACGCGAAGCCGTGTTCCGGGTATGACGCGGGGCTGCGGCGACACACTGGGTGTACGTATTGTCACGGCACGCTCATGATGGTCGAATAGCGACGGAGCGATGGAAATTCCGTGATCATTCGAATCCGCATTCGATCTATACACCCAATCTCTTGATCCTGTCAGCCGATCTGTATAAATTCACTCGAACGTGTGTTTGGCGCAACCTTTCGAAAGCAACTACCGTTGTCGTACTAGGGAGAACACTCGAAAGGGGCCGCCGTGACCACCACCGCAAGCAGCGCCACACTGACCGCCCAGGACCGCTCCCAGGACCGGCTACGCCCAATGGACGCGATGAACGACGACACACCCAAGCCCGCACGCTCGCTTCCCGGTCGACCTCCGGGCATCAGGGCGGACAGCTCCGGCCTGACCGATCGCCAGCGCCGGGTCATCGAGGTGATCCGGGATTCCGTCCAGCGCCGCGGCTACCCACCGTCCATGCGCGAGATCGGCCAGGCGGTGGGGCTGTCCAGCACCTCGTCGGTGGCCCACCAACTGATGGCCTTGGAGCGCAAGGGCTTCCTGCGCCGCGACCCGCACCGTCCGCGCGCCTACGAGGTGCGCGGATCCGACACATCGGCGGTGCAGCCGACGGACACCGCCGGCAAGCCGTCCGCCTCATACGTGCCGCTGGTCGGCCGGATCGCGGCCGGTGGCCCGATCCTGGCCGAGGAGTCGGTCGAGGATGTCTTCCCGCTGCCGCGTCAGCTGGTCGGCGACGGCGAGCTCTTCGTGCTGAAGGTCGTCGGTGACTCGATGACGGAAGCGGCCATCGTGGACGGCGACTGGGTCACCGTGCGCAGGCAGCAGGTCGCCGAGAACGGCGACATCGTCGCGGCGATGCTCGACGGCGAAGCCACCGTCAAGCGCTTCAAGCGCGAGGACGGACACGTCTGGCTGCTGCCGCACAACTCCGCGTACGAGCCGATCCTCGGCGACGAGGCGACCATCCTCGGCAAGGTGGTGGCGGTGCTGCGCCGGGTCTGACCATGGCCCGCCCTAGTACCGGGGCCCCGAGACCACTGCGCCGGTCTCGGGGCCCCGCGTTGCGCTCGGCCGGATGGTGCTCAGTCGCCTTCTACGGCGGTCACGGCGCTCTCCTGTACGTCGATGGCGGCCAGCGACTTCCGCACCTGGTTGCGGTCGGTCGTGTACCAGAGGTCCGGCATCGTGCTGCGCAGGAAGCCGCCGTAACGGGCGGTGGCGAGCCGGGGATCAAGGACGGCGACCACGCCGCGGTCACCTGTGGCACGGATGAGCCGGCCGGCGCCCTGGGCCATCAGCAGGGCGGCGTGGGTGGCGGCGACGGCCATGAAGCCATTGCCCCCGTGTTCCTCGACAGCTTTCTGGCGGGCGCTCATCAGCGGATCGTCGGGGCGCGGGAAGGGGATCCGGTCCATGACCACCAGCTGGCAGCTCGCCCCCGGCACATCCACGCCCTGCCAGAGGGAGAGGGTGCCGAACAGGCAGGTGCGGGCGTCGTCGGCGAAGCGGCGGATCAGCTCGCCGAGGGTCTCCTCGCCCTGCAGCAGGATCGGGTGGTCGAGCCGCCCGCGCAGCGACTCGGCGGCCGCCTGCGCGCCGCGCATCGACGAGAAGAGGCCGAGGGTGCGGCCGCCCGCAGCCTCGATCAGCTCGGCGAGCTCGTCCAGCATGTCCTCACGGCCGCTGTCCCGGCCCGGCTGGGAGAGGTGCTTGGCCACGTAGAGGATGCCCTGCTTGCGGTAGTCGAAGGGCGAGCCGACGTCGAGGCCCTTCCACACCGGCAGGTCCTCGTCCTCCGTGCCCTGGGTGCCCTCGGGCGGCAGGCCGAGGGAGGCGCCGACGCCGTTGAAGTCGCCGCCGATCTTGAGGGTGGCGGAGGTGAGTACGACCGAGCGCTCATTGAAGAGCTTCTCCCGCAGCAGCCCCGAGACATTGAGCGGAGCGACGCGCAGCGACGCACCGAAGCGGTCGTGGCGTTCGTACCAGAGCACGTCGTATTCGGAGCCCTCGACGATGCGCTCGGCGACCTCATGGACGTTCTCCACGGAAGCGCGGGCCATCTTGCGCACCGCGTCCTCGTCCTGGACGGAGCGGTCACGGGTCTCGCCGAGGGAGGTGAGCACCAGGCGGCAGGCGTCGCGCAGCGCCATGAGGGCGTACGAGAGGTCCTCGGGAAGCTCTTCCAGACGGCCTGGGAGAGCCAGCTCCATCAGCCGCTCGAAGCCCTCGGAGGCGCTGAGTAGGGCGTCGGCGGCCTTCTCGTTGACGAGGCGGGAGGCGAGCTTGACGGCGCGGTTGACGCGGCCGGGGGTGAGCTCGCCGGTGGCGACGCCGGTGACCCGGGAGACCAGCTCATGGGCCTCGTCGACGATCAACACCTCGTGCGAGGGCAGTACGGGGGCGCCTTCGAGGGCGTCGATGGCCAGCAGGGCGTGGTTGGTGACCACGACATCGGCCAGTTTGGCGCGCTCGCGGGCGGCCTCGGCGAAGCACTCGGCGCCGTACGCGCAGCGCTGGGCGCCCAGGCATTCGCGGGAGGTGACGGAGATCTGGGACCAGGCGCGGTCGGAGACCCCGGGGGTGAGGTCGTCGCGGTCGCCGGTCTCGGTCTCGTCCGACCAGTCGCGCAGCCGCAGCAGGTCTTTCCCGAGCTTGCTGGTGGGCGCGGCGGCCTCGAAGGGGTCGAAGAGCCCCTCACTCTCGCCGTCCTCCTGGGGGACGCCCTCGTGCAGCCGGTGCAGGCACAGATAGTTCGAACGGCCCTTGAGCATCGCGTACTGCGGCTCGCGGCGCAGGAGCGGATGCAGGGCCTCCACGGTGCGCGGAAGGTCGCGCTGCACGAGCTGGCGCTGAAGGGCGATGGTCGCGGTGGCGACCACCACGCGCTCGCCGTGCGCGAGGGCGGGCACCAGATATCCGAGGGATTTTCCGGTGCCGGTGCCGGCCTGGACCAGCAGGTGGGAGCCGTCGTCGACAGCGGCTTCGACGGCCTCGGCCATGGCGACCTGGCCGGGGCGCTCCACGCCGCCGACCGCGATGACGGCGGCGTGGAGAAGCTCGGAGAGGGGGGTCGGAGATGAGGCGCTCATAGACCCACCAGCCTACGGTGCCCCACTGACAACGCGGACGCGTACGCGGTCACGGAGCGTGCAGCGGGTTCTCGACGGTGCCGTAAACGGCGGCGTGCGGCCGCTCGGGGCGGTCACGGTAGCCGTCGAGGTGGAGCCGGTTGCGGTTCAGGCACAGGCGGTCGATACGCGGGAGCAGGAGGTCGAAGGCGGCGAAGCGCTCCTTCAGCTCGGGGAAGCGGTCGTGGTGGCGGAGGATCTCGTCCCGTACGAGGGTCCAGAACTCGCGCTCGGGGACGCCGAGCTGGTCCTCGCAGAGCGGGGCGAGATACCGGAAGACACCGATGAAGAGCCCGGAATGGATGAACTGGGTGAGGAAGGCGGGCTCCTCGGTGAGCAGCACGGCCCGTACGTCCTCGGGCATCGAGGCGTGCTCGGGCAGCCGCTCGGCGCTGACGTTGATGTCGTCGACGAAGTCCTTGACCGCGAGCCGGACCGGGATGTCGTGGTCGTCGAAGACGACGATGGCGTTCTCGCCGTGCGGTGAGAAGACGGTGCCGTACTGGTAGAGGAAGTGCAGCAGCGGGGGCAGCAGTGCGGCGAAGAGCCTGCGGAGCCAGACGTGCGGGGCCAGCCCGGAGCGGGTGACGAGCTCGGCGGTGAAGGAGCGGCCGTCGCGGTCGGTGTGGAGCAGGGCCGCCAGGGTGCGGGCATGTTCCCCGGGGGCGAGGTGGCGGGCGAGGGGCTCGCGCCAGATCGCACCGAGGAGTTCCTTGTACTGGTACGGGACCGAGGGCAGGTGGTCGTAGACCGGGTGCTCGACGGTGACGGAGGCGACCTCGCCGAGCAGGATGACCCGGGTCTCGTCGCGGAGGAAGGGGTCGGCGTCGCGCAGGGCGTGCACCCAGGCGGTGACGGCGGGGGCGGCGAGGGTTCGTTCGGTGGGGAGTCCGCGCCAGACCAGGGTGTTGAGGATGGACAGCGGGAGCTTGACGGTGTGGCGGTCGGGGCGGGTGGTGTTGAGGAAGGTGCGGATCGACTGCTGGGGCAGTCTGAGGTCATTGTCAGTGGTGAGTGGAATGATGTTTCTGTCCGCGATTGAGGGGGTGAACAGTGGTACGACGACTTCGTCCCACTGCCAGGGGTGCACGGGCAGATAGAGGTAGTCGGCCGGGTCGAGGCCGCGGTTCGTGAGTTCGGCGTCGAAGGTCCGGAGGATGTCCGGGTCCAGCTCGCGTGCGTAGAGGAGA
>Ga0307517_10002045_pt1 | contig 32820 bp, 26 predicted proteins | sample 23_EM_MG_FD_194515 | JGI IMG/M metagenome (GOLD analysis project Ga0307517, IMG submission 194515) | Populus trichocarpa ectomycorrhiza microbial communities from riparian zone in the Pacific Northwest, United States - 23_EM | ecosystem: Host-associated > Plants > Roots > Unclassified | place... | reverse complement strand
GAACTCGCGCACTTCACCCTAAGGACAACAAGCCTGTTTTGTCCCGGAGTTCGGCGAGTCGGCGGGAACGTCAGCCGCCCATGGCCTGTTGTCCCGGGTTCCGTCCGCTGGCCGCGAGGGCGCGGTCGAAGACGGGGGCGTCGTCCGGTACGGGTACCGGGTCGGCGAAGCCGTCGTACTGGCGGTAGAGCTCGCCGTGCTTCTCGACCACGGCGAGGACGAGTCGGGCCGCGCCGTCCGAGACGGTGTACCGCTGGCCGGTGGCGGTGGCGACGTCCCAGCCGTGCACCGCCAGCTCCTTGATGATCATCGAGGCGAGTTCGTCGGCCGGCATCTTCGCCATGCCGAGGTCGACCTCGCCCTCCCACACCGCCGGGTCGGCCCAGGCGGCGACGGCCCGGTCCAGCTGGGCGGCGTACGCCTGTGCCCAGTCCGGATCGGCGGTGAAGTCGCGCGCGGTCAGCTCCTCGGAGAGCTGCTTGCGCAGGGCGCGGTGCTCCATGCCGTGCGAGGTGTAGAGGACCCAGTGGTTGACCATCGCGCGGACGTCCCAGTCGGGGCAGTGCGTACGGTCGTCGAGCTGGGCCGCGCCGACACCGCGCGCGACACGGGCCGCCTCGGCGGCGCATTCGATCATGTACGGGTGCAGGTCGTGGTTGCTCATGCCCGCCACGCTAGGGAGGGCGCCGTCAGGACTCTTGAACAAACGCGACAGCCTCGTCGGCGAGCCGGACCAGCTCGTCGAACGGCAGCGAACCGGGCGCCCTGCGTTCGCGCGCGAACCCGTTCGCGAGCCGTTGCAGCAGGTCGTTGAGCGGTGTCGGTACGCCGTGCAACCGCCCCAGCAGCGCGATCTCGCCGCTGAGATAGTCGGCCTCGATGGTGCCGGTGCCCCGGTTCAGCGACTGCCAGGAGGAACCGCCGCCGCGCGGGGTGCCGTCGATCTCCACGAGCTGGATCTTGTCGCCGCGTGCCGCCTTCTCCTCCTCGGCGCTCGCGTAGGCGATACCGGCGGCGTCGAGCACAGCGGCGCCCTCGGCCCGTACCCGCCGGTAGAGGGCCAGGCCCTCCTCGCCGCCGTTCGGCCCGGCGACCGCCTCGATCGCGTTGACCAGGTTGCCGAGCAGCTTGGCGTACTGCCAGCGCGTCACGTCCGGTACGACGGGCGCCTCGAACCTCGACTTCTCCAGGTCGGCGGCGATCAGCCGGGCGGTCTCGTCGGTGCCGTGCGGATAGCGGCCGAGGTGCAGGATGCCGGTGAGCGGGGTGCCTTCGGCGGCGACCACACCCGGCTCGACGAAGGTCGCCGGCAGCCAGACGCAGACGCCGTGGACCCGCCGGAAGCGGCGCAGCGCCAGGCGTTGGCTCTCCACGCCGTTCTGCGCGCAGACGACGGGGAGTCGCTCGGCAGCCGTGCCGCCACCGGCGACCGGTGCCGGGCCCCAGACCGCGAGCGCGGCCTCGCTGTCCTGCGTCTTGACCGCGAGCACGAGCACGTCGTCGGGCCTCAACTCGCCCAGTTCCGCTGGCTCTTCGACGACCGGCAGCCGGTACGCCGACTCCCCGTCCGGCACCTTGAGCCGAAGCCCGTGCTCGGCCAGCGCCGCCCGCTGCGTACCCCGGGCGACCAGGACGACCTCGCACCCGGCCCCGGCCAGCCGACCGCCGATGGCTCCGCCGACCGCCCCTGCTCCGATGATGATGTAGCGCATGGGACGAGCCTCGCACAGCACCCGCGGACCGGCTCATCGGGTCCGGAGTCCGGTCAACTGCCGGTCATCTCCGCCAGTTTGACGACGGTGTTCCAGTTGCGGGTCGTGGCGATCAGGCCCTTGTTCAGCCGCGGCCGGGACAGTCCCACGGCGAGTTTGGAGCGGCCGAGGCCGTCCGGGGCGTAGAGGTACAGGGCGCGGTCCCCGAGGCGGAACTCCTCGGGGAGGTACGCGGACCGGTCCACCTCCGCGAAGCGGTCTTCGCCGGGCTCCGCCGAGTAGTAGGTGACGTGGAGTTGCTTGCCCTCCAACTCGGCGGCCGGGAAAGGGCAGTTGTCGGCGATCGCCTGGAGGTAGGCGTGGTCGCGGACGATGACGTCGACCGTGAACCCGAACCGCTTCTCGATCGCCTGCGCGAGTTCGGCGGCGAGGGACTCCTCGTCGCCGTGGCCGCTCGCGAACACGGCCTGGCCGCTCTGCAGATAGGTGCGGACGTCGTCGTGTCCGAGGCCTTCGAGGAGCGTGCGCAGCTCGGCCATCGGGAGCTTCTTGTTGCCGCCCACGTTGATTCCGCGCAGGAGCGCCGCATACGTCGTCGTCATCCGCACACCATAAAGCGGCCTTCGTGCCCCGTGGGGGTGGGCACGACGGCCGCTCCATGTGGTGTGCGGGTGTGCGGAAACTCTGGCGGATGAGGTGGCTCCGGATCAACACCTTCAGGCACACCTACCGACACCTGTGACTTGTTCAACAAGGTTTCGTAATAACAAAGCGGACCCCGGCCGACGCATCGGACACCCCGGGCACCCGGTCACCCTGATCACCACCCCCGAGCCGCCCGGATAGATGTAGGGGGCCGCCGTCCTCCCCAGTGGTGAGGGCCCGGGGTCCGTGCGGAGGAGCCGCTCGGCCGAGACCTCACCGGTCAGCACGAGGGGACGTTCTTATTCCGCGCATACCTTCGAACCACGAGGTGGCGGCAGGGGGCTGTCACCGTGCGCAAGGGGGCAAGCCCGTCATGGGGAACGGAGATTCGCGGGTACGGGGGCTCGCCGCCCGGGCCGGCGGCTGGAGCGCCCGGCACCGATGGGCCGCGGTCGGCATCTGGATGCTGTTCGTGGTGCTGGCGATGGGGATCGGCTCGGCGGCCGGCCGCGTCGACGTCGACGAGAGCGACCAGCTGAAGGGCGAGACGCACACCGCCGCCACGATCATCGACGACGCCGGGATCAAGGAACCGGCCGGTGAGACCGTCCTGATCCAGTCGAAGGACGCGTCGGTCACCTCCACCGACAGCGAGTTCCGCGCCACGGTCGCCGCCGTCGTCAAGGCCGTCGAGGGGACCGGCCGGGTCACGGACGTCACCTCGCCGTACGACACGAGGACCATCTCCAAGGACGGCCGGAGCGCGCTCGTCCAGTTCGACATGCGGGGCGACGCGGAGACCGCCGGTGACCGGGTGGAGCCGGTACTGAAGGCCGTCGCCGGGGTGCAGGAGGACCATGGCTCGCTGCGGATCGAGGAGATCGGCAGCGCGAGCATGGCGAAGCAGTACAAGGACGCCTTCGGCAACGACTTCAAGAAGGCCGAGTACTCCGCCCTGCCCGTCGCCTTCGGCATCCTGCTGATCGCCTTCGGCGCGCTGGTGGCGGCGCTGCTGCCGGTGGCGCTGGCCATGACCGCGATCATCGCGACGATGGGCCTGATGGGCCTCGTCAGCCACGTCCAGCCGATGAGCGACACCGCCAACTCGGTCATGCTGCTTGTGGGGTTGGCCGTCGGCGTCGACTACTGCCTGTTCTATCTGCGCCGCGAACGCGAGGAGCGCGAGGCCGGCCGCGACGCCGGGGCCGCGCTGCGGATCGCCGCCGCGACCAGTGGCCGCGCCATCATCGTCTCCGGTGTCACGGTGTGCGTGGCGATGGCGGGCATGCTGTTCACCGGGCTCGCCGAGTTCGAGGCGATGGGCCTGGCCTCGCTGATGGTCGTCGCGGTCGCCATGGTCGGCTCGGTGACCGTACTGCCCGCGCTGCTCTCGCTGTTGGGCGAGCGGGTCGAGAAGGGCCGTATCCCGTTCCTGCGCCGACGCAGCCGCCGGGGCAACGGCCAGAGCCGGTTCTGGACCGCCGTCCTGCGCCGCGTGCTCGCCAAGCCGCTGGTCTCCGTCCTCGTGGCGACCGGCGCGCTGCTCGCGATCGCCGCTCCCGCGGTCGGCATGAAGACCGAGAACCTCACCCTGGACCAGGAGTTCGGCAACTCCCTGCCCATCGTGGGGACTTACGACCGCGTCAACGACGCCTTCCCCGGCGGTTCCGAGCCGGCCGAGGTGATCGTCAAGGCGAAGGACATCAACGCACCTGAGATGAAGCAGGCGTTGGCCGACTTCAAGGCGCAGGCGGTCAGTTCGGGTGCCTCGCGCGGACCCGTCGACATCAAGTTGCACGACGCGCAGAACGTCGCCTTCGTCTACGTCCCGCTCGTCGGCGGCTCGGACCAGGACAAGGCTGCGAAGAGCCTGGAGAAACTGCGCGACGAGGTGCGCCCCGCCACCCTCGGCAAGGTCGAGGGCGTCCAGGCACCGATCACCGGACAGGTCGCGGGATCGAAGGACTTCAACGACCAGCTCCTCGGATCGGTCGTCCCGGTCTTCGCGTTCGTCGTGGTCTTCGCCTTCCTGCTGATGCTGCTCTCGTTCCGCTCGCTGACGGTCGCGATCACCTCGATCGTCCTCAACCTCCTTTCCGTGGGCGCCGCTTACGGCATCCTCGTCGCCGTCTTCCAACACGGCTGGGGCGCCTCACTGGTGGGCGCGGAGGGCGTCGGCGCGATCGTCACCTGGCTGCCGCTGTTCCTCTTCGTGATCCTGTTCGGCCTGTCGATGGACTACCACGTGTTCGTCGTCTCCCGTATCCGCGAGGCGCGGCTGCGCGGCCGTACGACACAGGACGCGATCCGGCACGGTGTGGTCACCACGGCGGGCGTCGTCACCAGCGCCGCGGTCATCATGGTCGCCGTCTTCGCGATCTTCGGCACGCTGTCCATGCAGTCCATGAAGCAGATGGGCGTCGGCCTCGCGGCGGCGGTCCTCATCGACGCGACGGTCATCCGGGGCGTCCTGCTCCCCGCGGTGATGGCCCTGCTCGGCGAGCGCAACTGGTACTTCCCGAAGTGGCTCCACCGCCTCCCGGACCTCACCCACGACGAGTCCCCGGAACCGATCACACCCGCGGTGACGGACGAGGGCGAGCGCCTGCGGGTGTAACTCCCGTCGGCTGAGGGCTTGTTGATATCTGCCGGGTAAGACAGAGGGACGTACGTCCACCGGGTCCGGCCTGCCCAGACCCGGTGGACCACCAGCGACAGTTGAGACCTTCGTCCGTCGCAGACGCAGTTACCGGCCTGGACTCGGCGCCCTCGGCGCAGGGGGCCGGTCCAGCAGTGAGTGGGCCCGTTCCAGGCATCCGCCCGGGTCGGGGGACGCCTGAAGGCCGGGGAGCAGCAGGGTCCAGAGGTCGACCACCGCCTGCTCGACGTGTCTGCGGTTGTTCAGGGCGTCGGAGAGGGTGTGGGTGCCGGAGAAGCTGGCGACGACGACGTGTGCGGCACGCTCGACATCGGTACCGGGAGCGAGTTCCCCGTTCTCCTGGGCCACGGCCAGCAACTGTGTGCACGTGGAGATCCACCCCACGAACGGCTTCGGCAGCTCGGTGGAGATCGATCTGCTCTCGTTCGAGAGCCTGTTGCCCGCCCGGACGATCACGTTGTCGCGGAACTCACGGGCCACGGCCAGGCTCAGGCCCACCAGCCGCTCGAGTACCGGGCCGCCGAGGGAGTTCCATTTCTCCACCAGCCTCGGCCATTCGGCGAAGTGGGCGTCGTAGACCGCCTCGGCCAGTCCCTCCTTGCTGCCGAAGTGGAAGTAGATGGCACCGCTGGTATAGCCGCTCGTGCGCGCCACGTCGCTGATGCTCGTACCGACGTATCCATGCTGTTCGAACAGCACGGCCGCAGCCGCCAGGACAGCCCGCCGGGTGGCTTCCGCGCGCTCTTGCATGATCCTCAACGCCTCTGCCTCTCTGGCTGAATCGCCTCTCCAGGCGAAATCTAGACGTCAGGGCATCGGCCATCATCGCTGTACCAGAAAATTACGCCTTCTCTTATTTTATGACCGCGGAGGTCACCGGATCAGAGAGAGCTGCGGCGGCCACAGCACGCCGTCGGCCATGAGCAACGACGGTCCGAGGTGAACCGGGCAGACGAGCAGCACGGGCTGCCGGTGGCGGAGTACCTGGAAGCGCGCGGTGGACGAGCAGTCCATCCCGTCGGAGGGGTCGCCGTACGGGCCCAGACACACCGCTTCAGATGTCCCGGGACGCAGGGCGTCGTTTGAGAAATGGCTGTTCATGGCATGCCTCGCCGCTTGTGAGTGTCGGCCTTCAACATAATGATCGATATGCACCTGCTTCAATCCTGTTCACCTTCAGGAACGAAGAACGCGAGGGGGTTGACGAAGAGTTCCGTAACACCGGCGCCTACGGCCTGACAGCCGCCCCGCTCCGATACCTCTACGACGTCAGCTCCTCGTGCAGCCGTAGCCAGTGGTCCGGTGACACCTCGCCCACCAGGACACGTGGATCGAGGCGCGCGGCCCGGAATGCGGCGTCCACGCGGCGCCTCGGGTGGGCCCGGCGCAGGGAGGCGTGCAGCGAGCCGCCCACCCCGGAGAAGCCCAGCTCGACCAGGTGCCGCCAATCGCGCAGCGCGGCCGGTTCGAGCAACGGGGTCCGGCGTCGCTCGATCCGTACGATCCCGGCGTCGACGCGCGGTACGGGACTGAACCGGCGCCGGTCGACGCGGCCGACCAGCCGCCACTCGTAGCGAGGCCAGGTGCGCACCGTCAGCAGGGTCCAACTGCCGTAGTCCCCGGTGCGTTTGCGGGCGTATTCGAGCTGGGTGAGGAGGGTGGCGTCGGTGAGGGCGGGGGCGCGCAGACACCAGTCGACGATGTCGGCGGTGCGGGAGAAGGGCACGTTTCCGGCGACCGAGAACGGGGTGCGTGGGGGCCGGGTGTCCATGAAGTCCCCGGCGACGACGTGCACTTGGGGTGTGGTGGAGAAGCGGGTGCGAAGTTTCGGTACGAGGCGGGGGTCGATCTCGTGGGCGTGGAGTTCGTCGCAGTGGGGGGCGAGTTTCGCGGTCAACGCGCCTTTGCCCGCCCCCACTTCGAGGAGGAGCGGTACCTGTCGTCCCTGCGGGACGGCGAGGCGGGCGACGTATTCGGCGGTGGCGCGGTCGGCGAGGAAGTTCTGCGAGAGCGCGCGGGAAATGTGGGTGGGGCGGGCCATGGCCTGCGGTCCTTGTCTTCCGTGAAGGGCATACGGGCAGACGAAGGCCTTGACCGGAAGAGCGGACGCGGACGCGCGTGGCGGGTCGGCGGGAGTGTCAGCGGGCGTGTGTGCCCGGGCCGGTCAAGGCACCGGGGCTGCGGCGGATGCGGATCGCATGCGTGCAGCTCCGGTTGAGACCGGAGTTGATGATCGCGTTCGCGGCTGACATGTGGGGAACGCTAGGGGGTTGGGTGGGGGGGGGGCAACGGGATTTTCTTGGTGGGGAGCGCCATCCGGGGCGGGGGGTGCGGTTGTTCGGCGAGTGCGCGCCTGTGGGGGCTGGTCGCGCAGTTCCCCGCGCCCCTAAAAGACAAAAGAAGAAGGGGCATCAGCTCATCAGCGTTGATATCTCGCCAGTACCAAGTTGCCGTCCTTCTCAAGGCGTTGGCGCAACTCGGTGAGGTCGATCGCGCCGCTGTAGTACTCCTGGAACGCCGGGGTTGCCACCTTGTCCTTCCATTCCGGGTAGCCGCGTACGGACTGTGCCGGTGCGGAGTTGAGGTCTCCGGCCAGGGCCGTACCGGTCGCCCAGTCGTCCTTGGTGGTGTGGAGGGCCGGGGACTTGAGGGCCTGGGTTCCGGTGGGGAGCATCCAGTCGCCCAGGGCCAGGCGGACCATGTTCTTGGGCTGGAGGAGGAAGTCGATGAACTCGGCGGCCTGCTTCTTGTGGGGGCTGTCCTCGGCGATGGACAGGGTCTGCGGGCTGACGCCCTGGGTGAGGCCGTCGGCGCCGGCCGGGGCGGGCAGGACCTGCCAGTCGAAGCCCTTCGGTGCCTGTTGCACGATCTGCTGGCGGTAGGAGATGCCGAGCGGGATCATCGCGTACTTGCCGCCGAAGAACCCGGGGAGCGTGTCCGAGCCGCCACTGCCCAGGGTCGTGGGTGAGGCGCTGTGGTCCACGTCCACCTGGTCGTGGATCGTGCGGGGGACGACCTGGTCGGCCTTGTCGAAGCGGACGGTCACCTTGCCGTCCGTACCCCGGTGGAAGAGTTCACCGCCGGCCGACAGCGACAGGTTGAGCGTGGCGGACACCGGCTCCTTGAGGGGCCAGGCCACGCCGTACTTGCCGTCGCCGCTCAGCCGCCGGGTGATGTCCCTGAACTCGGGCCAGCTCCAGGGGTGTTCGGGGGTCGGGATGCGGACGCGGGCCTTCTTCAGCCAGGTGGCGTTGGCGATGAGTACGCGTGGCTCCTGGAGGAAGGGGACGCCGTAGATCCCGTCCCCGAAGGTCGCCGTGTCCCAACTGCGCTGCGGGATGTCGGACTTGAGTCGGGCGGGCAGCAGGTTCCGGAGGTCGGCGAGGTAGCCGCCGTAGGCGAAGTCCGCGAGGTCGTCGGAGGCGTCGTGGATGATGTCCGGCGCCTCGCCGCCCTCGAAGGAGGTGAGGAGTTGGTCGTGGACGCTGTCCCAACTACCCTGGACGTACTCGACCTTGACGTCCGGGTGGGTCGCGTTCCACTCCTTCACCAGTTCCTTGTTGGCGGTGACGGACTCGTCCTGCCAGGCCAGGGACTGGAAGCGGAGGGTGATCCGGCCGTTCGCCGAGCCGTTTCCGCCGCCGCCCGTGCAGCCGGCGAGGAGCAGGGTCAGGACGAGGGCGAGGATCCAGCGGGTTCGCATCAGCTCTTCACCGCCCCGGTCAACATGCCGCCGGTGAGCCGCCGTTGGATCAGGGCGAAGACGATCAGCGAGGGCAGAGTCGCCAGGAACGCGGCGGCGGCCAGCGGGCCGAGGTCGGCGACGCCCTCCGCGCCGATGAAGTGGGTGAGGACGACCGGGAGGGTCTGTTTCTCCGGAGTCTTGAGGAGGACCAGCGCGAAGAAGAACTCGTTCCACGCGGTGACGAACGCGAACAGCGCCGTCGCCACGATTCCCGGCGCGAGCAGCGGTGCCGTCACCGACACGAGTGTGCGGAGCTTTCCGGCTCCGTCGACCGCTGCCGCCTCCTCCAACTCCGGTGGCACCGCGCGTACATAGCCGACCAGCATCCACAGCGCGAACGGCAGTGACCACACCACGTACACCAGCACCAGCCCGGCCAGGGAGTCGATCAGCCGCAGGTTCTTCAACACCAGGAACAGCGGGATGATCACCAGCACGAACGGGAACGCCTGGCTCACCACCACCCACCCGGTCGCGGCCCGCGCGAGCAGTGTCCGACGCCGGGCCATGACCCACGCCATCGGTGTCGCGATCACCACGGCGATCAGTGCGGCCCCGAGCGCGGCGAGCAGGGAGTTCAACGCGGAGTGCAGCAGCGGCTGTTCGTCGAAGGCCTGGCGGAAGTTGGCGAGGGTGGGGTGCCTCGGGATCCAGGTGGGGTGCAGACTGCCCAGCTCTCGCGGGGACTTGAACGCGGTGGAGATCAGCCAGAGGAGGGGGAAGGCGAGGAAGACGAGGTAGGCGAGCAGGGCGATGTACTGGCCGGCGCGGGCCCCGGTGCTGGTCTTCATACCCGATGTACCGCTGGTCCTCATGAGTCGTCCCCTCCCCTCAGGCGGCCGACGAGGAAGACGGCCAGGAGCACCGAGATCACCGCGACCATCACGCATCCCATCGCCGCCGCGTAGCCGAACTGGCCGTAGCGGAAGGCCTCTTCATAGGCGAAGAGCATGGGCAGCCGGGTGCGGCCGCCGGGTCCGCCGTTGGTCAGGACGTAGACCAGGGCGAAGGAGTTGAAGTTCCAGATCAGGTTGAGCGCGGTGATCGCCAGCGCCACCGGTCTGAGGGCGGGCCAGGTGACCGTGCGGAAGCGGCGCCAGGCTCCGGCGCCGTCGACCGCCGCGGCCTCGTGGAGTTCGCGCGGAGTGTTCTGCAGTCCGGCGAGGAGGGCGACCGTCGTCTGGGGCATGCCCGCCCAGATGCCGACGACGATGACTGCGGGCAGCGCGGTCGTGAGGCTGCTGAGCCAGTCGCGGCCGTTCCCGAGGCCGAGGTTGCGCAGGGTCTCGTTGAGGATGCCGGCGTCCGGGTTGTAGACGATGCGCCACATGATGCCGACGATGACCTCGGGCATCGCCCACGGGACGATCGCGAGCGCCCGGGCGAGCCAGCGCAGCCGTAGGTCCTGGTTGAGCAGCAGGGCGAGGCCGAGGGCGAGCAGGAACTGCGGGACGGTCACCCCGACCGCCCACACCAGGCCGATGCGGAACGACTCCCAGAACAGCGTGTCGTGCAGCAGATCCCGGAAGTTGAGACCGCCGATCCACTGGGTGGGCGCGGTGCGGCCCGACTGTGAGTCGGTGAAGGCCAGCAGGACGCCGTAGAGGAGGGGGCCGACGCTGAGCACGAGGATCGGGATCAGGGCGGGTAACACCAGGAACCAGGCCGCGTGGTCGGAGCCGCGTTGCTGCCGGTCCCGGCTCGGCGCGCGGTTCGGTGGTCTCCGCGCCTCCGTCACCGATACCCCCGTCACCGATGTCATGGAATCAGCCCCTTTGCACGGCCCGGTCGGGCCCCGTCATGGTCGTGAACACGTCGTGCCGCGTCAAGACACCGCGCATGCCCTCCCACCTGTGCGAATGGGACACTGGCCGTCGGATGGCGGGAACCCGACGCCGTACGCACACGCACAGGGATCACTCGGAGGCGGACGATGGACGAGGCACGGGCGCGGGACGTACTGGCCGCGGCGGACGTACTGCCCGGTCCGGCGCGGGACGCGCGGCTCCTCGCCCTCGGCGAGAACGCGGTGTTCGCCGCGGGTGACCTGGTCGTCAAGGTGGGACGTGACGCCGAACTCCTCGACCGTGCCCGGCGCGAGCTGGATGTCGCGGTGTGGCTGGCCGAGGCGGGCGTCCCGGCGGTGCGGGCTGCCGAGCCGAAGGCGCGCCTGGTCGAGGGGCACCCGGTGACGGTGTGGCACCGGCTGGCCGATTCCGTACGCCCCGCCGACGCCCGGGATTTGGCCGAACTGCTACGGGTCGTCCATGCCCTCCCCTCTCCTCCTTTCGATCTCCCGCCCCGTGAGCTGCTGGGCGGGGTGGAGCGCTGGCTGCGGCTCGCGGGCGCTGCGATCGATCCGGCGGACGCGGCGTATCTGCGGGAGCGGCGCGACGGTTTCGCGGCTGCGGCCGCCGCGCTTACGCCGCACCTGCCCCCGGGCCCTATCCACGGTGACGCGCTGCCTCGCAATGTGCATGTCGGGCCGGACGGGCCGGTGTTGGTCGATCTGGAGACTTTCTCCGCGGATCTGCGTGAGCACGATCTGGTGGTGATGGCTCTGTCCCGCGACCGGTATGCCTTTCCTGCCCGGGCCTACGACTCGTTCACCGAGGCGTACGGGTGGGATGTGCGGGAGTGGGATGGCTGTGGGGTGCTGCGCGGCGCCCGGGAGACGGCCAGCTGCGCGTGGGTTGCCCAGCATGCGCCGAGCAACCCTGAGGCGCTTGTTGAGTTCCGGCGGCGGGTGGCGTCTTTGCGGGACGGGGACGAGACGGTGCGGTGGTTTCCGTTCTGAGCGCCTATTGATGGGGGCCTGTCGGTATTCGGGCGACTGACGGCGCTCTGTGGCTGGTCGCGCAGTTCCCCGCGCCCCTTTGGGGCGCTTCCCCTCAGGGCGCTTTCGGAGCTCGCCGGGTCAGACCGTCTCGTCCTCCAGCTCGCGCAGCGGCCACGTGCCGTCGATCACCGCGTCCTGGTCGCCCTTGCGGCGTAGGAAGCTCTGGAAGTCGGCGGCCCATTCCGCGTACCACTCGATCTGGCGGCGGTGCAGTTCGGCCGGGCCGAGGGCGGCGACCTTGGGGTGGCGGTCGGCTATCGCGCCGGCCAGGCGGGCTGCGGCGAGGGCGTCGGCCGAGGCGTCGTGTGCGGAGTCGAGGACCACGCCGTACTCCAGGCAGACCGCTTCGAGGTTGCGCTTGCCGCGGCGGTAGCGGTCGACGGAGCGGTCGATCGTGTACGGGTCGATGACCGGGGCCGGGTCGGTGCCGCCCAGGCGGTCGCGCAGGGACGGGAGTCCGTGTCGGCGCAGCTCGGCGGAGAGCAGGGTGAGGTCGAAGGCCGCGTTGTAGGCGACGACGGGGACGCCCGTCTTCCAGTACGTCACGAGGACGTCCGCGATCGACTCGGCCACCTCGTCGGCCGGGCGGCCCTCGGCGGTGGCGCGCTCATTGGTGATGCCGTGCACGGCGACGGCGTCCGCCGGGATCTCCACGCCGGGATCCGCCAGCCACTCCCGACGGCCCGCCGGCCGTCCGCCCCTGACCTCTATGACCGCGCCCGTGACGATGCGCGCCTCGCGCGGCTCGGTCCCCGTCGTCTCCAGGTCGAAGCCGATGAGCAGCTCCTGGTGCCAGGCCATGACGGCCCCCCTTCTCGGTGGTGCTTTCCCCCAGTGGTCTCCACGATCGCATGAGCCACTGACAATCCGATGGCCGCGTTCCGCTTAGCGGCGGACCGGCCCCCGGTCCCGGCCTCGGACAGGTCAGGACACCGGTCGCGAATCCGCCCACATCTGCTCGAACTCATCGCGATAGGTGGGGAAAAGTGCGCTGTCATCCATTTCGTCCGACTTGACGAGTCGGCTGCCGTTCCGCAGCACCAGCACCGGTGCTTCCATGCCGCGGCTGCGGCGCAGATAGGACTGCACGACGGCTATGCCGTCCGTGCCGTCGCCGTCGACGAGGTACGCCGTGAAGCGGGGCGTCTCGTCGAAGACCTGGATCTCGAAGGCCCCCGGGTCGCGCAGCCGGGACCGCACCCGGCGCATGTGCAGGATGTTCATCTCGACGGCGCGGCTCAACTCGCCCCGCTTGATGCCGAGTTCACGCTCGCGTCGCTTCACCGCGCTGGAGGCGGGGTTGAGGAAGAGCAGGCGCGCCCGGCAGCCCGACTCGGCGAGGCGGACCAGCCGGCGGCCGGAGAAGTTCTGGACGAGCAGGTTGAGGCCGATGCCGATGGCGTCGACGCGGCGGGCCCCGCCGAAGATGTCCTCGGCCGGGAACTGCCGCATCAGCCGCACCCGGTCGGGGTGCACGGCGACCACGTCCGCGAAGCGGTCGCCGATCAGCTCCTCGACCGCGTCGACGGGCAGCCGGCGCGCCGAGGGCACGTCGCTGCCGGCGCCGAGGGTCTCCAGGAGTTTCGCGGAGGCCCGCTCGGCCTGGTTGAGGACGGCCTCGGACAGGGCGCGGTTGCGGGAGACGACGTTGCGGGTCACTTCCAGTTCGTCCAGGGCGAGTTCGACGTCCCGGCGCTCGTCGAAGTACGGCTCGAAGCACGGCCAGTGCTGCACCATCAGCTCGCGCAGCTGCGGCAAGGTCAGGAAGCTGATGACGTTGTCGTCGGCCGGGTCGAGCAAGTAGCCCTTGCGGCGGCTGACTTCGCGTACGGCGACCGCGCGCTGCACCCACTCCTGGCCGGCCGGACCGGCCGCGGCGACCACCCACTCGTCGCCGTGGACGGGTTCGTAGATGGGACGCAGTACGGCGGCCACGACCGCGCGCAGCCGCTGCTCGACCAGGTTCAGCCAGATGTAGGCGCGGCCGGCTCGCTGGGCGCGCGTACGCACCTCGCGCCAGGCGTCGGCGTCCCACTCCAGCTCCGGACCGATGGATCCAGCCGCGTCCATCGGACGTGCCAGGGACACCGCGCCGGGCGGGACTTCTGCGGAGTTCCCCTCGTGACCCTCGTCACCAGGGGGCAACTCCAGCCCTCCCGAGCCCACCCGTGCACCGCCTTCCGCTCCCCCGAGCTCTCCCCAGTCTCAACGATCAAGGAAGGGTACTCCGGGACCGGTCGGCGGTGCAGCCGGATGGACAGGGTCGTTTCTCAACTTCCGCCGTTCACATTGCCGTTCTGGTTCGCGAGGGCGGGCGGAGTGAGCGGATTCATAGCGGTGACGTCACGCGGGGCGATGGAGAATCCCTGCCAGTGGACCGGCATCGGCTGCTGGTCCTCGTCGCGGGCGATGTGGTGGAAGCCGACGTTCACCCAGACCACGGGGTGCGTGAGGGTCTGTCCGTTGACCCACTTGTCGACCTGCTTCGGGTGCCCCGCACCGCAGTTGGGCAGGTTGTCGCTGGCGAACTGCTCGCACTTGTTGTATTCGGTGAAGTACACGTCGTGCGTGGTGAAGCTGCGGCCCGGGTACTTGGTGGTGGCGCCGGGGACTATCTCGTAGGACCGGGCGTGGTTGTCCTTGTTCTTGCCGGTCGCGCTGACGACGCGCCACCAGCGCATGTTCTTTGCGTCGCCCGCGAGTTCCTTGGTGACCTTGGTCAACGTGGTTTTGTTGGTGGGGGTGTTGGCGCCGCGCGGGGTGACCTTGGAGTCGTACTGCTCGACCCGGCCCTTGGAGGAGCCGTCGAGGGCGAAGTCCAACTTCCAGAAGACGTCGTGCTGGTGGCTCGTCGCGTATGCCTTGGCGCCCTTGCCGAGCGGCCAGCCGCGGCCGTCGCCCGCGTCGTAGTCGTAGGGCGAAAGGCTGCCGGTGGCACCGACGTTCATGTTGATGGTGCCGTCGTCCTGGAAGCGCCACTCGGTGATGTACTCGTACCAGCCGACCTGGTTGACCGTGTAGACGAGGAAGTCCTTGCCCTGGGTCTGGAAGACCTTGTTGGCGCTGTCGCCCTGCATCCGGAAGGCGTGACCGCGCGAACGGGTCGTCGTACAGAGGCCCTTGACGTTCGGGTGGGCCGGGTCCTGGGCGTCGGGGACCTTGACGGTCTTGATGGTGCCGCCGGGACATTCGCCGGGCTGCATGTTCATCAGGCCGGTGCCGAAGCCGTACTGGGTGAGGTCGCTGTACTCGTTCTTGCCGTCGTCGTACGGGACATGGATCTGGGCGAGCTTCGCGTTCGCGAGCACCTTGATGGGGGTGGCCTGGCCGGGCGGCTGGTAGGAGATGTTCTCCAGGACGAGGCCGGCCTCGCGCTCGTAGTGCCAGCACATCCGCCAGGTGGTGCCGGTGGAGAGCTTCTGCTCGATGGTGTAGGCGGCGCTGCAGCCGGGTGCGGCGGCGGCCGGGGCGGCCTTCGTCTGGGCGACGGCCGGGCCCGCGCCGGCCGTGGCACCGGCGGCCAGGGTGGCGAGGGCGAGCCCGACGGCCCCCCGCCTGCGGGCACGGCTGATTCTGTTGACGCGCATGGAGAAGTGACTCCCTTACAGGAGAAGCAAGTTGGGACAGTGGACGAAGAGCGGCGCGATCCGCGCAGACGGCGCGGTCGGTCCAGGCGGGTCAGCCGGTGAGCTTGCCGACCTTGCGGGCGCTCAGGTCGATGACGAAGTCACGGGCGTCGATCCACGGCCCGTTCTTGACCTTCGGGAACAGCCGCACGCACCGGTGTTCGCCGCACTGGTCGAAGACGCCGGACTGCCTTCCCGGAGTGGCCTTGTAGACCATGGCGGTGAGCAACAGCTGGTCGGGCGAGGTGAGTTCGTTGCCGGTGGCGTCCTTGTAGTCGGCCTTCAGGCCCGCGCCCAGCGGGCTGGCGAGCAGCAGCTCGGCCGCTTCGACGTCCTCGGCGTGGCTGGCCGGCGGCTGCACTCCGTGCTGGGTGCCGGTCTGTTCGACCTTGCCGGTGTCGAGGTTGACGGTCTTGGTGACGACCGTGTCGTCCTTGTAGTCGTAGAACGTCACGTCCGCGCGGCGCGGTGCGTTCGGGTTGTCCAGTTCGCTGGGCCCGGGGTTCGCGAGTTCGATGTCGAGGCGCTGCGGTCCGCGCTTTCCTTCCACGTTCTCACTGGAGTTGAGCAGTTGCTGGTTCACCGCGATCCGCTCGACGCGCTGGGTCTCGTCGTCGGTGAGCGGGTCGCGACCCTTGCCCTTCTCGCCCTCGGCCGGGGCCTGTTGGACGACACCGGGTGCCGCGCCCTGCCCGTCCGCCGCCTGTTGCTGGGTGGATCCGGCCGCCTTGCCGGTGCCGCCCGACTCATCGGCCCCCGCCGTGCCCGGCAGGGTGATGGCGACCATCGCCGCGGTCCCGGCAACCGCTATGGCCGCACCGGCCACCACCTTGCCGAGGTGGCGGTGCACTGTCCTTCGCACATTTCCCCCTACTACCCCTGGGCCCATCCCCGGACCGTTGGGAGCGGTGTCTGTCGCGCTCGCTTCGGGATACGGCATACGTCGTATCCACTGGTCATTTGGTAAGAGGGACGTAAGTCATAGGTGGTTCCCTCACTTTCGGGGAGACTCAGAAGCAAGGCGCCCCGGCAGCGGGGCCCGGCTGAGAGAGTCGTGACCATGCAGGTCTGGCCTGGAGAGGCATATCCACTCGGTGCCACGTACGACGGCGCCGGGACCAACTTCGCGGTCTTCACGGAGGCCGCGGACCGAGTAGAGCTCTGTCTGCTGCACGACGACGGCTCGGAGACGGCGGTGGAGCTGCGCGAGAGCGACGCGTTCGTGCGGCACGCGTACGTGCCCGGCATCATGCCCGGACAGCGCTACGGCTTCCGCGCGCACGGCCCGTACGCCCCCGAGCGCGGCCAGCGGTGCAACTCCGCGAAGCTGCTGCTCGACCCGTACGCGAAGGCGGTCAGCGGATCGATCGCCTGGGGCGAGGAGGTGTACGGCTACCACTTCGACGCCCCCGACAAGCGCAACGACCTGGACTCCGCCCCGCACACGATGTCGTCGGTCGTGGTCAACCCGTACTTCGACTGGGGCGACGACCGGCTGCCCCGGCACGGATACCACGAGACCGTGCTCTACGAGGCCCACGTCAAGGGCCTGACGATGCAGCACCCGGGGCTGCCGGACGAGCTGCGCGGCACGTACGCGGCGCTCGCGCACCCGGCGGTCATCGAGCACCTGGTGGGCCTGGGGGTGACCGCCCTGGAGCTGATGCCGGTGCACCAGTTCGTGAACGACCACCGGCTGGTCGACATGGGACTGAACAACTACTGGGGCTACAACACGATCGGTTTCTTCGCCCCGCACAACGCGTACGCCTCCTGGGGCGACCGCGGCCAGCAGGTCCTGGAGTTCAAGTCGGCGGTACGGGCGCTGCACGAGGCCGGTATCGAGGTCATCCTGGACGTCGTCTACAACCACACCGCCGAGGGCAACCACCTGGGGCCGACGCTGTCCTTCAGGGGCCTCGACAACCCCTCCTACTACCGGCTGACGGAGGACCCCCGCTACTACATGGACACCACGGGGACGGGCAACTCGCTGCTCATGCGGTCCCCGCACGTGCTCCAGCTGATCATGGACTCACTGCGCTACTGGGTCACCGAGATGCACGTCGACGGCTTCCGCTTCGACCTCGCGGCCACCCTGGCACGGCAGTTCCACGAGGTGGACCGGCTGTCGTCGTTCTTCGACCTCGTGCAGCAGGACCCGGTGGTCTCCCAGGTGAAGCTGATCGCGGAGCCCTGGGACGTCGGCGAGGGCGGCTACCAGGTGGGCAACTTCCCGCCGCTGTGGACCGAGTGGAACGGCAAGTACCGCGACACCGTGCGGGACATGTGGCGGGGCGAGGGGCGCGCGCTCGCGGAGTTCGCGTCCCGGCTGACCGGCTCGTCCGACCTCTACCAGGACGACGGCCGCCGCCCCCTGGCCTCCATCAACTTCGTGACCTGCCACGACGGGTTCACACTGAACGACCTGGTGTCGTACAACGACAAGTACAACCAGGCCAATGGCGAGGACAACAGGGACGGTGAGAGCCACAACCGGTCCTGGAACTGCGGTGCCGAGGGCGACACCGACGACCCGGCCGTACTGGAGCTGCGCGAGCGGCAGAAGCGCAACTTCGTGGCCACGCTGATGCTGTCCCAGGGTGTGCCGATGGTCAGCCACGGGGATGAGTTCGCGCGCACCCAGAAGGGCAACAACAACGCGTACTGCCAGGACAGCGAGCTGGCCTGGGTGAAGTGGCCCGAGGGCGACGACGGGTCGTCGGGGTTGCTGGCCTTCACGCGCGCGTTGGTGTGGCTGCGCAAGGAGCATCCCGTGTTCCGGCGCCGGCGCTTCTTCCACGGGCGGCCCGTGGAGGGCACCCACGACGAGCTGTCGGACATCGCCTGGTTCACCCCGGAGGGCAAGGAGATGACACAGCGGGACTGGGACTCGGCGCAGGCGTCCGCGCTGTCGGTGTTCCTGAACGGCAACGCCATCTCGGAACCCGGCCCGCGCGGGGAGCGCATCGCGGACGACTCCTTCCTGATGATGTTCAACGCCTCTCCGGAGACGCTGGACTTCGTCGTGCCGGTCAACCACGGCCGCCAGTGGGAGGTGGTCGTCGACACGGGCCTCCCGAAGGGGGTGCCGAAGGACACGGGCGCGAAGGTGAAGGCCGGGGACCGGCTGACCCTGGTGGACCGCAGCATGACGGTGCTGAAACGGCCCACCTAGGGGTGAGCGGCGGGCATCCGGTCGGCCGGTCGGCGGACCGGATGCGGGAGTCGATGACACGAAAGACGGCCGGGCGGGTACGTAGGTCTGCATGACACCTGAGCGACCCGACCCGGCAGTGCCCACGGCCACCTACCGGCTGCAGCTGCAGCCCGAGTTCCCGTTCGCGGCGGCGGCGTCGGCCGTGCCCTACCTGGCGTCGCTCGGCGTCTCGCACCTGCACCTGTCCCCCGTCCTGGAGTCCGTGCCGGGTTCGACGCACGGCTACGACGTCGTGGACCACGCGCGCGTACGGGGCGAACTGGGCGGCGAGGACGGCCTGCGGGCCCTCGCACGCACCGCGCGGGAGCACGGTCTCGGTCTCGTGGTGGACATCGTGCCTAACCACATGGCCATGGCCCCGCGCCACAACCACGCCCTGTGGGAGGTGCTCCGGGAGGGCCCCAAGTCGCCGTACGCGCGCTGGTTCGACATCGATTGGGAGGCCCAGGGCGGGCAGCTGCTGCTGCCGGTGCTGGGCGGTCCGGTCGGCGCGGAGATCGACCACCTGGAGGTGGACGGCGACGTCCTGCGCTACTACGACCACGTCTTCCCGCTGCGTGCGGGCACCGCGGAACTGCCGCTGCCGCGGCTCCTGGACGCGCAGTGGTACCGCCCCGTGTGGTGGCGGCTGGCCCGTACCGAGCTCAACTACCGGCGCTTCTTCAGCATCTCGGAGCTGATCGGGGTGCGGGTCGAGGACCCGGAGGTCTTCGACGCCACCCACGCGAAGATGCTGCAACTGCTGGACGAGGGGGTCGTCGACGGACTGCGCGTCGACCACCCCGACGGCCTCGCCGACCCCGACGACTACCTCCGGCGGCTGCACGAGGCGACCGGGGGCCGCTGGACGGTCGTGGAGAAGATCCTCGCGGACGGTGAGCCCCTGCCGGCGTCCTGGCCCGTCGCGGGCACCACCGGCTACGACGCCCTCCGCCAGATCGACGGGCTGTTCACGGACCCGGCGGGCGCCGGTGAACTCCTGGGCCAGTACCGGAGGTTCGCGGCCCCGCAGACCGACCGGGGCGGGCACTGGGAGGCGACGGTACGGCGGGCGGCGTACAAGGTGCTCACGCACGAACTGGTCGCCGAGATGGACCGGCTGACCCGGGTCGCGGCCCGGCTGTGCGCCACGTCCCCGGAGCCCGCGTTGCGCGACCGGGCCCCCTGGGCGCTGCGGACCGCGCTGCTGGAGCTCCTGGTCCGCCTGGAGGTGTACCGGCCGTACACCTCGGGCGACACCGCCGCCGTCGTCACCGAGGAGGCGGCGGCCGAGGCCCGGCAGGCGTTCGTCGTCCCGGAGGAGGCGGGCGCCGTCGACGTCGTACGGGAGCTGCTGCTGGGGCGGTACGGGGACGGGCCCGAGCAGGTGGAGTTCCGGACGCGGTTCGCGCAGACGGCGTCCGCACTGCGGGCCAAGTCCGTGGAGGACACGGCGTTCTACCGCTATGTGCCGCTGCTGTCGGCGACCGAGGTGGGCGGGAACCCGGGGAGTCCGGCCGTGTCCCCGGAGGACTTCCACGCGTACTGCGCGCGCGTGCAGCGCGACTGGCCCGCGATGGGCACCGTCCTGTCGACCCACGACACCAAGCGCAGCGCCGACGTACGGGCCGCGCTGGCCGTGCTCACCGAGGTGCCGGAGCGCTGGGCGGACGTGCTGGCCGAGGTGACCCGCACCGGCGAGGGCGTGCCGGACGCGCAACTGGCCTGGGCGGCCTGGCAGACGGTGTTCGGGCTCGGCCCTGCGGACGCGGGGCGGGTCCAGGAGGCGCTGCTGAAGCATGTGCGCGAGGCGGGCCTGTACACGAGCTGGACGGAGCAGGAGCCGCCGTACGAGGAGGCGGTGGCGGCGTTCGTCGCGGCGGGCCCGTGCGGGGCTCCCGGCGAGCACGTGGCCGCGTTGCGCACGGCGCTGGAGCCGCACATCCGGGCGAACACGCTGGGCGCCGCCCTGGTCCAGCTGACGATGCCGGGCGTACCGGACCTCTACCAGGGCACGGAGGCCGAGTACCTGGCCCTGGTCGACCCCGACAACCGGCGCCCCGTGCCGTTCCCGCCCCCGCACCCCGGTGACAAGGGCGCGCTGACGGCCGCCGCGCTGCGGCTGCGTGCCCGGCGTCCCGAGGCCTTCGGTGACGCGGCGACGTACGCCCCGCTGACCGCGGAGGGCCCGGCCGCGGCGCACTGTGTGGCGTTCGCGCGCTCGGGGAGTGCGGTCACGGTGGTGACCCGGTTGTCGGCGCGGCTCGCGGAGGCGGGCGGCTGGCGCGACACGGTGCTGGCGCTGCCGCCGGGGCGGTGGGTCGATGTGCTGGCTCCGGAGCGGGAGTTCACGGGGCACGCACGCGTGGAGGACGTTTTCGGTCGGTCGCCGGTGGCGCTGCTGGAACTCGCGGACTAGGTGCGCACGGTGAGGGTCCGGGGCGAACGGCGGACCAGGTCGTCGGGCACGTGCCGGGCGCCCGGTGCACGGCGCAGGCCCGGCAGGGCGGCCAGGAGTGCTCGCAGGCCGTGTTCGCCCGTGAGGCGGGCGAGCAGGGCGTCGGGGGCGAGTGGTCCGGGGTCGGGGCGGAACGCGTCGTAGCGGTCGGGGTCGGTGAAACGTTCCGGGTCGCGGCCCGCGGCGCCGAGGAGGCAGGCGACGGTCGCTCCGGCGGGGATCGCCCCGACGGGTTCGACGGCCCGGCGCAGCGCGATGTGCAGCGGCGGATCGCGGCGCAGGGACTCCGCCCAGGCGCCCGCCGTGAGCTCGGGGCGGGCGCGCAGCACCGCCAACTGGCCCGGGTGGTCGAGGAGGTTGGCGAGGAACGACGCGAGCGCCCGCGCGGTGGTCCCGCCCGCCGCGCCGAGCAGCGCGCCCACCAGCCTCGTGACGGTCTCGTCGGTCCGCGCGGTGCACAGGACCGACAGCAGATCGCCGCCCGGGTGTGCGCGCCGCCGGGCGATCAACGGCCGCAGAAAGGCGCCCAGTTCGGGACGGCCGCCCCCGGGGCGACCGAGTCCCGTGCGGCACCAGCGGTGCACGCGCGCGGTCTCTTCGTACGGCAGCCCGAGCGCGGCCACGGCCGTGGCGGTGGGCAGCCAGTCGCAGAACTCGGCCACCAGGTCGGCCTCTTCACGGGCGGCCAGCCGGTGGGCGAGGACATGGGCGCCGCGTTCGACGGCAGCGGTCAGAGCGACCAGTGCGGGCCCGCGCAGCGCCCGGTCGAGGAGCCGACCCGCTTCGGCCGGCCCATCACCGGGCAGGGCGACGAGCCGCGGGTCGGCGAGCGCCGCGCGGACATCGTCGTAGCGGCTGATGAGCCAGGCGCCGAAGGGCTCGTCGTACACCAGGGGGTAGTGCGTACGGAGGGTGCGGTAGAGCGGATACGGGTCCCGTACGGCCGTCCGCAGGCTCGGTGGGCCCGGTGGACGGGCCGGGGTGCCCGCGGTCCGCGTGACGAGCACGTCCGTGAGACACAGCACCGCCGTCCGCTCCCGTGGTCGTCGTTCCGCCCCGCGCCGTGGGGCGCGGCGGCCGGTCGTCCGCGCCATGGGCACACGCGGATGCTCCCAGCCGACCACCGCACCGCGCGGGACGCAGCCCTCGTACGGCCGTACGGGTGAGGCGGACGGCCGGTGGTCCTACGGCGTACGCGGTCCCGCCGCACGCCGTAGGACCGTCCCGGCCACCGGCTCGCACCCGCGTGCGGACCCGGGGCGCGGGCCGGGCGGTAGGCGTGCGGTGGCGTGCCGCGATGTCGGTGTTCTCGATGCGGGGGTACGCGCGTGTGCCCGATGGGGACGTCACCGGGAGTGAGCGCCGACGCCCGCGGCACCCCTTGGAGAACCCCGGCCCCCTGCTGGCACCAACGCCCCTACCGGCTGCCGGTAAATGCGCCTGGGCGCCCCCGGTAGCCTCCCCCGCGGTCTTCTTGACACTTCTCAGAGCCCGTGAAGTACTGCGGTTGCGAAGCCGGAGCTGACTAGTCGGGGGTGAGTCTCCTGCCGGAGTTGCGATACCCCAGTGTGACCGAACTGGTCTCGTCCGTCAGGGCGTTGGCCGCGCATCGACCGGGTCTGTGCACCCTGAGGCAGGTGGGCGCCTCCCGCGCGGGCAGGCCGATTCAGCTGCTGTCCGTGGGGCACGCCCAGCGCGCCGTCCTGGTGGTCGCCGGTGCCCATGCCAACGAGCCGACCGGCGGCTCCACACTCCTCGCGCTGGCCGAACGGGTCGTACGGGACAGGGAGTTGAGGTCGGACACGTCCTGGCACTTCCTGCTCTGCGCGGACCCGGACGGGGCGAGTCTGCATGTCACGCCGGCGCCGCGCAGTCTGCTCGACTACCACTTGGGGTTCTACCGTCCGGCCGGGCCCGAGCAGCCGGAGTGGTCGCCCTCCGTGCTGCCGCCCGACCGGTTGCCGCCCGAGACGCGTGCCCTGATCCGGGTGATCGACGAGGTGCGGCCCTACCTCCAGGTGACCCTGCACGGGACCGATCTGGGCGGCAGCTGGGTGCAGTTGACGAAGGACGTACCGGGGCTGGCCGAGCCGTTCGCCAAGTCGGCGGCGGAGCTGCGCATCCCGGTGGAGACGGGCTCCTCGGACGCGGCGGGCTGGCCCGCTTCGGGGCCCGGGGTGCATGTGATGCCGGCGCCCGGTTCGGACCTGGCGTACCCGAGCATGCCGGACGACGCCCGGCACAGCACCTGGTACCACGCGCACCGCTACGGCGGCCTGACCGCGGTCGTGGAAGTGCCGATGTGGGCCAGCGACCTGGTGGACGACCCGGCACCGCATCCCGCCCCGGCGGCGGCGATACGGCGGCTGGCGCGCCGCCTGCTGCGGGACACCCGGGAGGTGGAGTGGGTGCTCGCCGACGCGCTGCCGCGCCTCCAGGGCGTCGACGGGCCGCTGCTGCGGGCCGCGAAGTGGGCCCTGGAGCTGGTGCCCGGCCTGGCAGCGGACTGGATGCACACGCCGCCCGCCGACACGACGATGGCGTACGTCGGCAGCGTGGACGCGTTCGGGCGCCGGCTGCCGTTACGGGCCGCGGCGATGCTGCTGCGGGTCCTGCGGGAGAACGACGACCCCGCGGCACCCATGCTCGAACACCTCGTGGCCTCCTGGAGCGACGCCTTCGCGGAACGCTTCCGGGCCCGCTGGGTGCCCCTGGAGCACCAGGTCGAGCATCAGTCCCGCACGGTCGTGGCGGCGGCGCTGTACGCGCGCGGACAGGCGGGCGGAATCGGAGACGTCCCCCGCGCGCGTGCCCAGCGCTCGGCCTGACCGAGCCCGCGTCCCTCAGGTGTCCAGCGCGAAGACGTGTCCTGTCCGGGCCGCCAGGACGCACCCGTTCGAGAAGGTCCTCGTGTAGTCGACCTGGCGGCCCTTCCACTCCCCGCGCGCGTGGGCGGTCACCGGGGCGTAGATCATCGGGCAGAACACGCTCGTGGGCGGGACGGCGTCGATGTCACCGCCCGCCGCGCCCAGTTCGGCACAGGCCTCGGCCGCGTGGGCGTGCCCCTGGGGCGGGTCGCACAGGAGCAGGGTCCCGCGCGTGTCACTGGACCGGCTGTCGCCCCGGGTGACGGTGAGGTAGAGCCAGTCACCCTGGAGGGCGGGTCGGGGCGCGGCCGCCTGGGCCGGTGCCTGACCGGCGGCGAGGAGCACGAGTGTCGCTGCAAGCAGGGCACTACGGAGAACGGTCGCTTTCGACGTGTAGGTCATTCCCGGTGCATCGGCACCGCGGGCTCCGTACCCCAGCCCGGCTCACCCGAACGGGAGCGCACGGGCGCGTGCCGCCGGGCCAGTTCGAACGCGCTGAGCACCACGCGCGACTGGTACTCGACCTGGCGCGCGACCGAGATCCAGCGCGCCCCGCAACCGTCGCGGTAGTCGGCGCACCACTCGTCGATCAGCCGGTCCAACTCCGGCAGCACACCGGCCTGATCGTGCCCGGAGGCGATCACGAGCTGGTACAGCAGCCCAGCCGTCCGCAGCGCCAACCGCCGCCCCGCGATCCGCAGGGCGGCCAGGTGGGCGGTGTTGAGCGGTGGCAGCGGGCGGGCGGCGCCGGTGTCGACATCGGGATCCCACGCGTCGGCGAGCCCGGGAATCACCAGTAAATAGTCGTCGACCGGGGCGAGCAGCCGTGCCGCGTCGGGCACGACGAGGGTCCGCGGGCGCGGGTCGGCGGTGTCCCGCGCGGGCGCGCCGACCGGGTCGGCGGCGGGCCGCGGCCAGGCGTCCCGCAGCCCGACGCCCATCCCCTCCTCCGTGGCGCCTTGCACGAACGGCCGTATCCGCGCGAGGAGTTGTTCCAGGATGCGGCTGTCGTGCCGCAGGGTGTGGCTCACGGTGCGCAGGAACGCGTCGGCGTCGGCGGGCGGCGCGCCGTTCTCGACGCCGGTCACGCCCCACATCGGCGCCTCGACGACCGCGGTGACCGTGCCGTGGCGGTGCGGGTGGTACCAGGTCGACTCGACGGCGGCCTCGGTGATGGCCGCGGCGAGGTCGCCGGGGCGCGGTGGCGGGATGCGGTAGACGGCGGGGCCGAGTCTCGGCCAGTACAGGGTGTCGTAGGGCCCGAGTTCGCGCGGGATGCGGAGGCGGGCCGCGGTGTGGGCGACGCGGCGGGCGAGGCCCGGGAGGTCGCGGGTCAGTTCCACGAAGCCGCCGCCCACGTCGACGCCGTGCAGGGAGCACTGGAGGAACGGTGTCAGTTCGTCCTGGACCTCCAACAGGGCGCGCGTCTCCGGGAGTCGGGCGCCTGCCGCGCCGTCCGGCAGCCACTCGGGCTGTTCCAGGAAGCCGGGCCGGAAGAAGTTCCGGAAGTACCGGCCGAGGCTGTACGGGCCGGGCAGCCAGCCCTCGTTGCGGCGCGAGCCGTCGGGGTCCAGGCACAGCAGCAGGTTCCAGGTGGCGTCGGCGCCCTCGCTCAACCGGGGGTCGGCCAGGACCCGTTCGGCCAGCCGCAGCACCGTCGCGCCGCCCACGGGCTCGTTGGCGTGCGGTCCGGCGACCACGAGGGCCTGACGGCTGCCGTGGCCCACGGAGAGCAGCCACAGGGGCGTACCGGCGCGGGAGGTCCCGACGCGGCGCAGTCGGGCGTCCTGGGGGCGGCGGGCGACGAGTGCGGCGGCCTGGGCGGCCAGCTCGTCCACGGACGGATAGCGGAGGAGTGGCGGCAGGGCACACCTCCACAAATGTGGTGCCGTCGGTTCACCTGATGTGCATGGTGTACGCACAGTCAGTCACGGCGTGCGGGGTACGTCAACACCGCCGTACGGAAAGGGATTTGACGCACGCCCATGGTCGCCACATCAGGTAATGCCCAGGCCAGAGGTGAGGTGGGGCTGTGTTCGGGCGGTGAGTCGGACCGTGTTCGGGCTCAGGTGCCGGCGAGCCTGAACGTCATCCGGCCGAAGCCGATCTGGTCGCCCTCGCGGACGACGGCCGCCCCGATCACGCGCCGGCCGTTGACCGTCGTGCCGTTGGTCGAACCGAGGTCGCGCAGCACCCACATGCCGCCCTGGCGGCTGAGTTCGGCGTGCACCCGGGACACCGTCTCGTGGGTCAGGCGCAGCCCGTTGGCGGGGTCGCGGCCGATGCGCAGCGGATGTCCGTTGCCCGGGTGGGGCAGCAGCAGCTTGGGGAGCCGCTCGGCCTGCCACGCCCTCCGGAGTCGCACGGTGAAGCCGGAGACGGACTCCACGGTGCCGAACAGCAGCCTGGAGAGGCGGCTTTCGGTGGGCAGGTCGGCGGTGAGCGGCACGAGGTCCTCGGACCGGCGGGCGGCGAGCGCCAGCTCCATGCGCCGGATGAACGTGTCGTGGGACAACCGCCCCATGGCGACACCGTCATGGAGAACCTTGAGCGCCTTGTCGCGCTCCGCGTCGGAGATCCGCGCGGGGTACGTGTGGAACTCGAAGGACGACGTCACGCTCGTGATTGTCGGGCAGTGAACCCCGGGTGTCCAGAAGACGCGGAAACGGCCCGCACGCGCGTGAAGATGACGACACCTGCGCCAAAGGGGTCGATTCAAAAGCGGATTGATCTCGTTTGAAGCACGATGGACGGGCTACATCCCGGTGAGCAGACGAAGGGGAACCGTCCGTGCAGTTCGAGGTGTGGGCACCAGAGGCAGACCGTGTGACGCTCCATTGCGAGGGCGCCACGCGCGCGTTGGAGCGCGATCCCGAGCGCGTGGGGTGGTGGAGCGGCGAGGCGGAAGCGGAGGACGGCACGCGGTACGGGTTCTCGGTGGACGACGGCCCGCCGCTGCCCGACCCGCGCTCGCGCCGGCAGCCGGACGGCCCGGACGGGCTGAGCGCGGTCGTCGACCACGAGCGCTACGCGTGGCGTGCCGCCGGGTGGCCGGGGCGCCCGCTGCCGGGCGCGGTGCTCTACGAGCTGCACGTCGGCACGTACACGCCCGAGGGCACCCTGGACGCGGCGGCCGACCGGCTCGGCCATCTCGTCGAACTGGGCGTCACGCACGTCGAGTTGATGCCCCTGTGCCCGTTCCCTGGCCGGCACGGCTGGGGCTACGAGGGCGTCTCCCTGTGGGCCGTGCACGAGCCCTACGGCGGCCCCGAGGGACTCAAGCGGTTCGTGGACCGCGCCCATGAACTGGGCCTGGGCGTCGTGCTCGACGTGGTGCACAACCACCTCGGCCCGTCCGGGAATTACCTGCCCGCGTTCGGCCCCTACTTCACGGACACGCATCAGACCCCCTGGGGCAGCGCCGTCAACCTGGACGCGCCCGGCTCGGACGAGGTGCGCGCGTTCCTGCTGGGCAGCGCGCTGGCGTGGCTGCGCGAGTACCGGATCGACGGGCTGCGGCTTGACGCGGTGCACGCGCTGCAGGACACGCGCGCGTGCCACTTCCTGGAGGAACTGTCCGCCGCCGTAGACGCGTTGGGCGCCGAGACGGGCCGGCCGCTGTTCCTGGTCGCCGAGTCCGATCTGAACGACCCGCGTGTGGTGACCTCCCGCGCGGAGGGCGGACTCGGGCTGCACGCGCAGTGGAACGACGACTTCCACCACGCCCTGCACACCGCGCTGACCGGTGAATCGCAGGGCTACTACGCGGACTTCGCGCGGGCACCGCTCGGGGCGATCGCCAAGACGCTCACCGACGGCTACTTCCACGACGGCACCTATTCGAGCTTCCGGGACCGTCATCACGGCCGCCGCCTGGACCGCACGCGCGTGGCCGCGCACCGGCTGCTCGGCTACAGCCAGACCCACGACCAGATCGGCAACCGCGCCCAGGGGGACCGCCTTTCGGCGACCCTCTCCCCCGGGCTGCTGGCCTGCGCCGCCGCGCTGACCCTGACCGGGCCCTTCACGCCGATGCTGTTCATGGGCGAGGAGTGGGCGGCGGGCACACCCTGGCAGTTCTTCACCGACCACACCGACCCGGACCTCGCGGATGCCGTACGGCGGGGCAGGCGGCGGGAGTTCGCGGCGCACGGCTGGGCCGAGGAGGACGTACCCGACCCGCAGGACCCGGCGACCCGCGACCGCTCCTGCCTCGACTGGTCCGAGCCGCGGAACGAGCCCCACGCGCGCGTGCTGGCCTGGTACCGCCGACTCATCGCCCTCCGCCACGAACAGCCCGACCTCACCGATCCCGACCTCACCGACACGAAGGTGGCCTACGACGAGGACGCCCGCTGGCTCGCCCTCCGACGCGGAGACGTACGCGTCGCCGTGAACCTCGGCAAGGAACCGGCCGCGATCCCCCTGGGCACCCGCCCGGCGGAGATCCTGGCCGCGTGGGAGCCGGTGGAGGCGCCGGGGGCGGACGGGCTGCTGCGGCTGCCCGGGGAGTCGTGCGTGGTGCTGGCGCAGGCGTAAACGCTTGCGCGAGCGTTTGCGGACGGCCGACGTAAACGCTTGCGTAAACGATTGCGCGAGCGTTTACGTGCTACAACTCCCCCTCCCCGTCCCGCAGTTCCGTCACCCGTTCCAGCAGGATCGCCTCCCAGGTGCGCCGTAGCTGGGTCCTGAGGAGTGGGACGGGCTCGGCGTCGCGGCCCTTGAGGTGGTCGGCGAGGCGGACGACGGTGTCGCAGCGGGCGAGCCAGAGGCCGCGCAGGCAGGGGCGGGCGCCGTAGCCGGCGAGGGTCGCGGCGCGTACGGCGGCGGGGGAACCGACGGCCAGGGCGAGCCCGGCGATGTCCTCGGCGGGGTCGCCGAGGGTCGCGTCGGTCCAGCCCAGGACGCCACGCACCCGGCCGTCGCTGCTCACCACGAGGTGCTCGCCGTTGAGGTCGTGGTGGACGAGGACCGCGGTGCCGGGCTGGGCGGCGAGCTGGATCGCGCCGGGCTGGGTGAGCTGGTGGAGGCGTGCGGCGTCGAACTCGTCGGCTGCGGCGAGGCGTTCGGCGGCCTGCTCGGCGGCGCGGCGCAGGGCCTCCAGGGAGCGCGGTGCGGTGCGCGGGATCCCGAGCGCCTCGGCCTGCCGGACGGGCACCTCGCGCAGCCCGGTGAGCAGCCCGGCCAGGTCGGCCTCGCCGACGGCGGAGATGTCCTGGTCCTCGCCGGAGCGGCCGGGGACCTTGGTGTCGAGCGTGTAGGTGAGCCCGGGCGCCCACTCGCCGTGCGCCACGCTGGTGGGAACCGCGACGGGGAGATACGGCCGTACGAGGTCGCGCAGGCGCAGTTCGCGGCGTTGGCGCACGGTGGCCGCGCGGTTCGGGGCGAGGCGGAGCACATGGCGGGAGCCGACCCACCAGGTGGCGTGCTCGCCGTCCTCGGCGACGGGCCGGATCTCGGGTCCTGCACCGTCGGCCGTACCGTCCTTGAGCAGGGAACGGACCAGCCGGCGGACGGTGTCCGCGGTGGGTGTCGGTGCCTGGGTCATGGTCGCGCCGTCGCCGTTCGGGGTGTCGGGGGCTCCTGGTCGTCGTCAGTCCACGAGAGCCATCTCGCGAGCCGTGTTGTTGAGCCGGCGGCCGCCGTCCTGGGTGACCGTGACGATGTCCTCGATGCGTACCCCGAAGCGGCCGGGCAGATAGATGCCGGGCTCCACGGAGAAGCACATCCCGGGCACGAGGGGCTGTTCCTCGCCCTCGATCATGTACGGCGGTTCGTGCGTGGTGACGCCGATGCCGTGACCGGTGCGGTGGATGAAGTAGGGGCCGTATCCGGCGTCGTCGATGACCGCGCGGGCGGCGCGGTCGACCTCCTGGCAGGCGACGCCGGGGCGCACCGCGCGGAAGCCGGCCTCCTGGGCCTCGCGGACGAGGTCGTGGACGCGCTGTTCCTCCTCGCTGGGTTCGCCGACGTGGACCGTGCGCGAGGTGTCGGAGCCGTAGCCGTCCTTGAGGCCGCCGAAGTCGAGGACGATCATGTCGCCCCGCTGGATGACGCGGTCGCCGACCTCGTGGTGCGGGTTGGCTCCGTTGGGGCCCGAGGCGACGATCGTGAAGTCGACCTGGGAGTGCCCGAACTGCCGTAGCAGATCGGCGAGATCGGCGCCGACGTCGGACTCGCGGCGGCCGGCGAAGGGAACCTTCCGGATCTCCTCGTACGTTGCGTCGGCGGCCGCGCCTGCGGCTGCCATGAGCCGCAGTTCGGCCGGGTCCTTCACGGCCCGCAGCATCGGCAGCGCGTCGGTGAGGGAGGCGTAGGTCGTGTCGGGCAGCGTCCTCTGGAGTGCCAGCAGATGCATCGCCCAGGCGCTGTCGCTGATCCCGAAGCGGCCCGTCGCGTCGAGCAGCGCCGCGGTGGCGGCGTAGGGGTCCTTGCCGTCCGTCCAGTCGCGCAGGGTGAGGGCGTCGGCGCCGGGTGCCTTGGCCGCGTCGGGAGCCTCCAGGGTGGGCACGACGAGGACCGGGGAGCGGCCGGGGGCCAGGACGAGGACGGTGAGCCGTTCGGTGACGGCGGTGGGCGCGTAGCCGGTGAGCCACACCAGGTCCGGTCCCGGAGCGACCAGGAGCCCCGCGAGACCGGCGTCGGCGGCGGCCCGCGCGGCACGGTCCATGCGGGCCCGGTAGTCGGCGGCGGTGAAGGGCACGGGCGGGCTACCGGTCATTCAGGCCTCCGAGGACGGACGAAACGGGGCTGTCGTCAGCATCCTGCCCGCACCCGGAGGGCCACGCGAGCCGATCGGCGGGACTCCCCCGGTCCCGGCGTCACGTCCGGGGCCGTCCCGGCCGACGATCGGCGTCACATCGCGGGCCGCCTCCGGAGGGACGCGCGACGCCGGGTCAGACGACGTACCCGGGGACCAGGGTGAACTGCTGGAAGCCGCCGCTGTGGTGGCGCACCGTGACGGTGACCTCGTCCCCGGGGTGGGCACGCGTGACCGCGCGCGCGAGGTCGGCCGCCGAGTCGACCCGGGTGCCGCCGAACGTGAGCAGGACGTCACCGCGGATCAGACCGGCCGTGTAACCGGGCCCGGGCATGTGGACACCGACGATCAGGGCGCCCGCCTTCTCGGCGTCCACGGCCTCCACGCCGAGCGTCGCGGCGGCGGACATGGGCGAGGGCGTCGGCGTCGGGCTCGCGGAGGACGCGGGCCGACCGGTGGGACGGGCCGTCGGCGCCGGTTGCCCGGCCGCCTGGCGCTGCATCTCGGCGAGCTTGCTCATGCCGATCACCGTGGCGCCGACCGTGCCCAGCCCGACCCCCGACAGGACCAGGACGGTCCCGACGAACAGGCCGAACAACAGGGTCATGAGCCGTCGGCCGCGGCGCCGCGCGGCATGCGGGCGCCGGCCGGTGCCGGGCTTGGTGCCGCCGCCGGGTTCCTGACCGGGCATCGGCTTGGGACGCAACGCAGTCTGTTCCATGGATCGCCTCCGGCAGATGCTCTACCCGGCGCACCGGCGCCCGACGTGCCACGAACGAGTGAGACTGACCGAGGGTCAGGAGAGGGAAGCGGGACGCGTCACGGCGGCGAGGGCCTGTGCTTGCCGGGTGTGTGCGGTGGGCCGGACCCGTTGTCAGTGGCGGCTGTTACGTTCAGTGACATGACCGATCACGCTCTGCGGCTGCTCCGGCAGCACCCGCACCTGGCCGAACTGGCCGTGTTCCCCTTCGACTTCGACCTGGACCGGGCCGACCACGTCGAGCCGGTCCGGCTGGCCTCGGGCGGCCCGCTGCGTCCGGTCGCGGGCGACGGCACGGGCGGTACGTACTTCGTGTGCGCGGACGGGTCCGTGCTGTACGCCGACTCCGAGGGCTCGGCCGGGATCATCGGCTCGACGGTCGACGAGGCGCTGGAGATCGTGATCGGTCTGCCGGGCTGGCGCGACCATCTGGACCTCTCCCCGGCCGACGGCCCGGAGAAGATCCTGGCCCGGGTCGCGGAGACGGAGGAGGAGTTCCGCGAGGACTACGGCATCGACGAGGCGAGGCCCGAACTCCGCACCGCCCTGGGCCTGCCCGAGCGTTCCCCGGTCGAGCTGATCGCCATGCTGCACACCGCCCTGCTGCGCACCGAGCCCGACTTCCTGCTCCTCAACGCCGAGGAGGGCTGCGCCTACGACCTCCTGGACCGTCATCCCCGTCCCCCTCTGTGGGAGCCGGTGCTCGCCCGGGGGCGGGCGGATCTCGCGGCGCTGCGGACGGGCGACCGCACGGTGTGGGACGCGACGGCCGAGGACCCCGTACGGCGCCGACTCGCCCTGCGGGCCGCGCAGTTCGACCGCGCGGACGGCGATCTGGAGCTGCTGCGGTATCTGCTGCGGTACGAAGCAGAGTCGTCGATGACGGACGAACTGCGGCTCGCCGCCGTGCTGGTGGGGCTGCACGGCCACACCGAGGATCTGCCGCTGCTGCACGGGGTGCGGGAGACGGACTTCGACACCGCGTGCGGGCTGAGCGAGATGCCGGGACCCGACGCGGACGGGGCGGTGCTGCGGGAGTGGGCGCTCGGTCTGGACGAGGTCTTCTTCCGTACGGACCCGACCGACGAGCCGTCGGACACGTGGACCGACCTGGCCGCCGACCAGGGGCTGACCGAGCTGGCCCGGGCCACCCTGATCCGCAGGCTCGACGAGATCACCATGGACCAGGGCGTGCTGCGGCGACCGGACATGCCGAAGACGCTGGACGCGTCTCCCCTGTCCTCGCTCGCCCGCGACTTCGAGCAACTGGGCGATCTCCCCCAGGCGTTGCGCGCCCAGCGCCTCTACGCCGCCCTCCAGGACACGGCATGGGACCGCGTCTCGGCCCGGCGGACACAGGCCCGCCTGGAGCGCGAGACCGGCCAACTCGCGCAGGCAGGACGGACGTTGGCGGTTCTGCGGGAGATCCTGTCCGCCCCCGGCGACGACTCCCTCCGGCACTGGGAGGGCACGAACCTCGGCCGGTTCATCGCCGAGGAGCACTACGCCCGGGCGCGCGACCTGGCCGACGCGGACCTCCCCGAGGAGGC
>Ga0307517_10002044_pt1 | contig 32836 bp, 28 predicted proteins | sample 23_EM_MG_FD_194515 | JGI IMG/M metagenome (GOLD analysis project Ga0307517, IMG submission 194515) | Populus trichocarpa ectomycorrhiza microbial communities from riparian zone in the Pacific Northwest, United States - 23_EM | ecosystem: Host-associated > Plants > Roots > Unclassified | place... | reverse complement strand
GTAGCATGCAGGGGGGTGCATGGGGTGTAACGGGACGGTAGGGTTGTCCGCAGGGCGCAGGGTTGCTGGGGGGGACAGCTTCTGGTTGCGTCCGGTGCGTCCAGACGGACGCCTACCACGTCCGGACAATGCGGAGGCGCGCGTCCGCACCCAGAAATGAAGTTTACGTTATATGCGCCCGCAACGTCCGGTGCACAGGGAGGGCAGGACCCAGCAGGGCGCAGGTTGATTTTTTTGCTGATGTATACAACACCAACGATGTCTTCTAAGCGAGGTAAACAACGAACATACAGTCGAATTAAGTGAACCGATATATTTATCAACGAACCACACCGCTATGATTGTCCTGAGGGACAAGCACACCTGTACATCCGCGGCAAATGCTATCGAATCCCAGTCTTGTTAGACTCTGGATCGAATATTTTCCTTATCAACGAACAACTTCTTAAAGACCTTCACTTCCCTTACCATTCACGGGCTGATGCAGTCCAAATCGAGGGTTTCACTAGAAAAGCAATTTCTTCTAGTGGATCAGATTTTACGAAACCTCTCTACTGTCACAAATCGTGACTAAGCAAGGTAGATTTCACATGACTAATACTTATTAGTCATAAGGTATATTGGGATTTTACAGTATAATATCATTTGACTCATAGCTTTCACATGACTGCGCACTTACGAGTCTTTGGTTGATTATGATTGGTTAATGGTTTCATGACTCAAGATTGTGACGTTATATGATGTAATGACTTTCGCACATGACTCATATTACAAGTCATGGGTTTCACGCATGGGACTCATTCGAGCAGATGATCGGGTTTATGGGTTTGGATTGATGGAGATGGATGTGCGCAGTTGACTCATAGGAGTCAGCTGATGGATTTCGCACTATGACTCATTATGAGTCATAGGGGTTATGATATGCAAGGTGATGAGTCACGCGGGTTATGGTTGTGGAAAGATGCCTATAAAAGGAGCATGGTTCCGACCAAGAGATAGGATCCTCACGCAACCATCTAAGTACTTTTCTATATTTAAGATATTGCAATATGATTATGGTTTACTCTCTCTACATACAGCCCTCCTCTACGAGAGCCTACGCTCTAAAAGCCCGGAGACTATTGGGATAGTCTCGACGGGCCGCCCGAACCTAGGACTATTGTGATAGTTCTATCAAGTACGCCAATCCACCCATCTTACTATCTGAAGAGATTGTACCTCTCACCAATCACGCAAGACAACCAAGCCAGTTCCGTACTATCCGAAGAGATAGTACTTCCCTACCTGTTGGTACTAGAAAATGAGACTCGCATACGCAGGAGATGACTGTCATTGCCTGTTGCATACACGGTCACCAATAGGATTGTTACATTTGGTTGCGTCTTTTCGCAACACCCAACGACACCACGGATATCAACCCTATGGACGACCGGTCACCAACACAAGGATTAGCTTCACCAATCGAACTTGACCCACCAGACGAAGGATCACTAGACTTAGGGTCAGCACTAGAAGAAGCACTTAACACCGCACTTTCTCACGAGGGATCTCAAGGAACAGCAAGTCCGGTTACACCTGAAGAAGAATCGCCAGAAGGAACACTCTCGCCAACTACCCCAAGAGGCAGCAGGGTGAGTGCCGTTCCAGGACCAGCACCAGCGCCAGCGCCAAACTCACTAGTGGGGTTGACAGGGGATCAACTTGCGGAATTAGTAGCTCAGATAGCAACCCGAACAGAACAGTGCCCTGGGGTCCAACAACCATCCCACTTTGAGGGAGAGAGAACAAAGTTAAGAATATTCCTGGTCCAACTATGAATCTACTTCGATGCATTAGGATGGAATGAAGACCAGCATCACAAAAAAATAACCTACACCAAATCACTTCTGAGGGGAGCGGCCAGCCAATGGCTGGTTCCCTACGTCGAAGGAAGAATCGAAGAAAACTGGGAAACATGGGCGCAATTTGTGGAAACCCTCAAACTACACTTTGGAGACGTGGATACAAAGGAAACCGCTTGAAACAAGATCACGAGCATTACCCAAAGCGGCAGAACGATGATGGAATATGCGAACCAATTCAGAATGGTAGCAGCGGAGACCGAATACAACGAAGGAACCTTGACCAGACTCCTATTGGGAGGATTGTCAAAGAAACTACAGGACGCCTGGGCAGTAGGCGAAACAGACAATCTCAACACAACCCTGGACATCACCAGATCGGCAATTGCGAAGGAGAACAAACACAGCATGATGGACCACATCAGAAAAGGAAGACCAACGGGGAAGTTCGACATGACACCACGAAATGTCAATGGAACGTTCAGACCTACACCGGTTAGCGAAAATCGAGGCGATCCGATGGAATTGGACGCTACCCGAAGAAGATCAGTATTCAACATCTCAGTCAAGGAATACCAACCAACAATGAGGGCGAATCTATGCCTCAAATGTGCCAAACCAGGACACCGAGCAGTAGCATGCCGAAGCCAAGCAAACAATAAAGAAGGAGCCACCGGGTAACCAAAAACCGACAACAAGAAGCAATGGAGGCCACCAGCCAAAGCACGAGAAATGCAGGTCGAAAGAGAAGCCAAAGAAGAGTCGGGAAACGACGAAAGTCCCCACTAAGCAATGGTCTGAGGGACAAGACCAAACTAAAGCCCATTGAGATGAGGAACCTATACGCGGCACTGAACAAAACGGAAACATTGGACAACGAGAACGACCATATTATGGTCCAGATACGATTACACAGCACGAAATGACAAGTTACGATCAATGCGATGATAGACTCGCGCATAACAGAGGACTTCATTGACAAAGGGTTCTGCAGAAAATACAACATCAGAATCACGCGAGCAAAAACAACAAGAGAAGTTTACCTCGCGGACGGTCAACGCAGAGCTATGCGACCCATTACCCATACAGCGAAAGTACCTATGGACATTGGTAGCCATAGGGAATTGGCAACCTTCCAAGTAGCTAAACTACCCAACCATCCGGTCATCCTCGGGATGCCATAATTAAAGCAACATAGTCCCCGAATCGACTCCGGCCAAGGAAAGATCCCCTTCGAAAGCGCACTGTGTAAGACATGGTGTTTAAAGGAATCACCAACAGTATACGCAATACCTGAAGACGAGGCGCGAGAAGAGAACTTGAAAGTCAAGTTCGGCGCGACCCAAAGCAAGAAAGATCAGAGGATACAAGTTAGGTTACTTGACCCTCAAGCAAAGTTACCGATTAGAGGATCGGCAAAGGCGGCGGGACACGACCTGTACGCAAACAAAGAACCGACTATTCCAGCCCGCGGACAAGAAGTTGTCACGACAGGAATATCGATTACACCACCAAGAGGAACCTCTCGACGGATAGCACCAGAAAGCGGCATGGCAGTTAAACATCAGATTGCTGTCAATGCAGGTGTGATCGACTCTGACTATACCGGCAAAATCAAAGTGGTACTAGTCAATATGAGCGATCAGGACTACCGAATCCAAAAAGGCGATCGAATCACACAACTCATCATGGAAAAAATAGTTGAAAGCAACTGTTACCAAGTCCCTAAGCTGGGAGAAACCGATAGGGGTCAACAAGGATTTGGAAGTACGGGAACTTCCAAAGCACAGATCAGAGAGATTAGAGCGCGAGCCTTCGGAAAGTTCTATCGACGACCGGACACGACCACGGGGTTCCTCAAATACAACAAAAAGGAAGGCCGAATAAGCCTAGAATCGGTCAACATCAGCACCGAGCTAGCCATCAAAAGCGGAAAATACTAGAAGAAAAGAAAGCTGGAGCAAATGGTGTCTCAAGAATATCACGGATACTTGGACGTATTCGAGGAAGAACAAAAAACAAAGCTACCACCTCACCGACCAGGAGTTGACCTGGACATCAAACTCGAGGAAGGGCAAGGACTGCCAGTCAAAAAGATTTACGCGCTGTCCCAGCACGAACTGGAAGAACTCTGGAACTACATCAAGCAAAACGAAGAACGAGGATGGATAAGAGAAACCTACTCAGACGGGGGATCTCCAATCATGTTCGTCAAGAAGAAGGATGGAAAACTCCGACTATGTGTCGACTATCGAGCACTCAACTACGTCACCAAGAAAGACCGATATCCCCTATGGCTGATAGGGGAAGCCTTGGACAGGGTACGAACTGCCAAATACTACACAAAGCTGGACATCAAGGATGCCTATCACAACGTCAGAATCAAGGAAGGAGACGAATGGAAGAGGACGTTCACCACAAAATACGGCACGTAGGAATACTTGGTTCTGCCCTTTGGGCTAACCAATGCACCAGCAGCAATCCAAAGATGGATCAATAGGACTTTGCAGTCATATATCGACATATGCTGCATAGTATATCTGGATGATGTCCTCATATATTCAGACAATCTGGAACAACACCAAAAGGATGTGGCCGCCATCATCCGAGCAATCAGAAAGCAAGGGATGAAACTCAAACCATCGAAATGCGAGTTTCACTAACAAGCAACCGAGTACCTAGGAATCATCATCAACAACGCAGGAGTCAAAGTCGACCCTCTCACAACAGCAGCTATATGGGATTGGAAACCACCTACCAACAAGAAAGGAATCCAGGAATTTATGGGATTCTGCAACTTCTATCAACGGTTTATCGAAGGATTTAGCAGGATAGCCAAACCCCTATACGACAGAATCAAGAGAGATGTCAAATAGGAATGGTGAGACAAGGAACAAGCGGCGTTGGACGAATTACGACAGAAGTTATGCTCAACCCCAGTGTTGACATACTTCAAGCCAGGGAGACCACACTGCTCGTCGAAACCGACGCTTCAAAATATGTCTGTTCAGGCATAGTGTCCCAACATGACGAAGGCGGGAAGTGGAGGCCGATAGCATATCGGTCAAAGATGATGGCCCCCGCCGAATGCAACTACGACGTACACGACAAAGAACTATTAGCCATAGTTCAAGCACTTAAGGAATGGAGACCATACCTTGGAGGAAGCGGACAACTTTTCAAAGTCCTAACCGACCACAAAAACCAAATAAGGTTTACGACAACAAAAGAACTGATGGACCGACAAATCTGGTGGAGCGAAGTCTTGAGTGGCTTCGACTTCAAAATCGAATTCCGACCAGGAAAAGAAGGAGGCAAGCCGGATGTCTTGACAAGACGAAAGGCAGACATGCCTCAAGAAGGAGACGAAAGGCTCACACAAAAAGAAATAATTCTCTTGCCAAAAGAGAAATACTTCGACACCAGCATCCAAGAAATGGAAAAAATAAACTTCAAGACAAACGATGAAGAAGAAATCAGCAACGAATCAGCCCAGGATAACGAAATCCAAACAATAAGGGCAGCGCTGGACAAAGGAAACAAAGAAATGAAAGGGGTGGCCTTACGATTGTGCCAGTGGGAAGACGGATACCTTTGGCACCAAGCAAAGATTTGGATTCCTAACAACGAGGGAATAAGGACCAGCCTTATACGACGACACCACGACATTCCTCAGGCCGGCCATGGCGGAACTGCCAAAACTACAGAGCTCCTGCAAAGAAAGTACAACTGGCGACGCATGAGGGAAACAATCAAGCAATACGTCAAAAACTGCGATATTTGCCAACGGACAAAAGTCGTACGAGATGCACGTTAAGAATTAATGAAGCCTAACGAGGCCCCTGATCGACCATGGAAGTCAATATCAATGGACTTCATTACGGATTTACCAAAATCAAACGAATCCGACGTCATCCTTATCGTTATCGATAGGCTTACCAAAATTGCTCATTTGATCCCATGTACAAAGGACATGGACGCGCGGCATTTCCAAGAAACTTTCATAAGGGAAATATTCAGGCTGCATGGGCTACCACGAGACATTATCACGGATGGAGGATCGATATTCACATCGGACTTATGAAAAAGAAGGACGAAGAAACTAGGAATCGAAAGAAGGCTGAGTACGGCCTTCCGCCCACAAACAGACCGCCAAACAGAAAGGACGAATTCCACATTAGAGCAATACCTTCGTGCCTACGTCAACTATCCGCAAGACGACTCGAAAGAGCTCCTGCTTATGGCAGAATTCACCTACAATAATGGATGTCAAGAAAGCACCAAGCAGACACCTTTCTTCGCAAATTACGGAACGAACCCCGAATATCAGGCCATAGGACACCTGATCCAAGGGAGGACGACGTCACCGGAAGATATGAGTCAATTACATGACACACTGCAAGCAGAAATGACGGAAGCCCAAATGCGACACAAGGAATACTACGATGCACAGCGAAAACCCGATCCCAACTTACAGCAAGGAGATATGGTGTGGTTACTACCAAGGAATATCAGGACCACCAGACCATGCAGAAAGCTCGACTACTGGAAAATTGGACAATTCAAAATCTTGGCAAAAATAGGAACCAGTGCTTATAAACTGGACCTCTCGGCCTTGATGAGAATACACAACACATTCCACATTGCTCTTCTCGAGCTCTATAACGACGACAAGCTTCCTTCACAACGATCAGAACCTCCTCCTCCTATCGTCATTGAAGGAGAACCAGAATACAAACCCGAAGAAATCATCGACCCGCGTCTACATTACAACAAGCTCCAATACAGAGCTAAGTGGACACGATACTCACCAGAACACGACAAAACCTGGTACCCCGCCGATAACTTGGAAATGCAGACCTCGCAAAGCGGAACTGCCACTCCTGCTACCCAAACAAGCCGCACCTCGATCACACTCGAGGAACAGGAGAACGGAGACGTGCTCGTCTCCGTATCGCAGGTACAGAACCAGGAAGAAGCCCCTCCACGCCCACAGAAGACCCCAACCCCTCAGGAAAATTGGGGAACCACGATAGGCTTGCCGGAGATGACGACGACAAGCTCGCCATACCGCTCACCTTCAGCCTGGGAAGAAGGAGAACGAAAGCAAAAAGAACAGGATGCACTCCATTGGACGGGGTGCTACAACGACAACTGATGGGTGCACGACAGCGAAAAGGTGGCACGAGGATGGGACCCCAAGAAATCAGATGCTACGCAATCCGGCTGGAAGCAGCCATACGAGACAAAGGCACCAGCACAGGAAGAGGACCAAGCAGCCCAAATGTCAAAGAACCAGCACCAAAAAACAAAGCACGCCACCAGGAACTGGAAGGAGTGCTACAATGACAAGTGCCCCGCACACGTGCAATACAAGGTGGATGCAGGGTACTACCCACAGAAGGACAGGGGAAAGAAGGACCTCTCGCATCGCCACCGATACCACCAAGACCCAAAGTTCCGAGTGGGAAGGAAAGGAGTTGTGGGGACACAACAGGAGAGGGAGTGGAGCGAAAAAACCCAACCCGACGTCGATACGCTACGGAGGCAAATACAAGAGCTGCTGGAACAAAGAGACCGGGCGTCAAAAAACGAGGACTAATGCGGGCGCAAAATAACGGACCAACAAAACGCGATGGCAAGACTTCGGGAAGACGTCCAAAGGCTTCGCAGGACGGTCGCAGGATCAGGATTCAGCCTAGCAAGGTTGAAGAAAGAGGTGGACGATGGAAGGAAAGGGAACCAGAAGCTCGACCATCGGAAACACGAACTCAAGAAGGAGCTGAGAAGAGTTGGACAGAAGTTGCTCGACATGGGCAATTAGCATCGGGGACCGATGCTAGGGGGAGACGGGAGCTAATGTCACAAATCATGACTAAGCAAGGTAGATTTCACATGACTAATACTTATTAGTCATAAGGTATGTTGGGATTTTACACTATAATATTATTTGACTCATAGCATTCACATGACTGCGGACTTACGAGTTATTGGTTGATTATGATTGGTTAATGGTTTCATGACTCACGATTGTGACGTCATATGATGTAATGACTTTCACACATAACTCATATTACGAGTCATGGGTTTCACACATGCGACTCATTCGAGTGCATGATCGGGTTTATGGGTTTGGATCGATGGAGATGGATGTGCGCAGTTGACTCATACGAGGCGGCTGATGGATTTCGCACTATGACTCATTATGAGTCATAAGGGTTGTGTTATGCAAGGTGATGAGTCACAAGGGTTAGGGTTGTGGGAAGATGCCTATAAAAGGAGGTTCGTTCGGACCAAGACATAGGACACAAACCATCTCTCCTCCACCTCCGGCGATTGCAATCTCAACACCACGGGAAATCATCGTCACTTTCCCCCACCCACCTCTCTTCCCCCATCCTGGCTACTGCCTAGGGGTTGACGTTAAGCCAGCTTCCCTCCTCTCCTGAGGCACGCATGCCTCCCCTCCTTGGGGTTCTTGTTCCCGTTCATCGTTGACACCTGCTCATGAAGTTCGGTTCTCCCCCTTACCCCGCACTTGCTTTGCACCTCGCTTAGCATTTTGCGCAGTCGGAAAGCTTCTCGCTTCGTTCACGGTCGGCGATATGGCGTCCGGACTCTCAGTCGAAGTAAGGCTACGGTTCTGCTGGGCTTGTACCGCTGATGGGGCAGCTTTGGTTAGTAACATCCCGGTCTCGCTCGGTTTCACTGTCATCCCAAAAGCCCTTGCTATGGCCCGTTAGTCGGTTGTGGCTAGCCCGTTCGCGATCCTTCCTCTACCCAGCTCCCGGTTCAGTCCGCTGGCACCGTACTGGCCCTTAAGCTGGCACCTTACTGTTAAAACTCCTCCCCTGGCGGGCACCCTAATGCTCCCCCCCCTCCGGCTTGCACCCTACTGCTGCTCAGCGGCTGGCACCCTACTGCTCACCTTCCTGGCTGGCATCCCCTCTGCTCGGTGGCTCAGCTCGGCCTCCTCCCCCTCCGATCGTTCCAACCTTCCTCAGTTACGCCTAGTCGTGGTATAGCACTGCCTCAGTGGCTATGGACCAACGCCTTGGATCGATGTAATGACCTGCACAACGGCGCGAGTCTTTCTTGTGGGCCCACGGTTTCCGTGTTTTCCCATGTCGGCGATCATCTAGCCTCTCCCTCGGGCCCCGAAAGGGCCTTAGAACAGCCGTCGTTTCTTTTGTTTTGGGGAGCCTGCTGAAGGGTTTGGGTCTCTCTACCTGTACGTTTCTATGTATTGTTTCCTTACGTGTATGGGGTATATTATCTTAGGTGCTAGGCGAGGGAGACTTTTCCTATGGACTCGGGGTGTTTGATTTTTCCCATGAAGAGGTGAAGCGGCCGGTGGATTTGCATTTATAGGTCTTTTTCTCTTCATAGCTAGCGCTGGATAAGGCTTTTTGTACCTAGAAACAAATAACGCATGATTACAAAAAAAGAAAAACAAGACCAAGACATAGGACACGCTTCTCGCAAACTTCTTCCCACCCCCCTACATTTCACATACAATCTCAACTTTACCCCGCTTTGCGTCGGGATCAAACCCCTCGCCCACTTCTCCTCTCTTGCTCCCCTTTAGGGCGTACCCCTATAATCTCCCCCCAGGGAACATGGCCTTCGGTATGCTCTCGGGCCTTAACTCCCCCCTCCCGTCGCGTTCAGGAACACCCACGACCGATCACCCCATTGAGTTCATGATGAGGCAACTCGCTCACGCGAGGAACGCCCTCAGGCTCAGCAACCAAGATTTCCTGGACCTGAGCCCAGATGCGCAGGCCGGCACCCTCCACATCGAGTGCATCACCATCATTCTCCTCTGCCTGCTCGTCCAGGGACTGGTGACTGTCTCACATGAGCTGAGCGGGTTAACCCAGGCTGTGGCAACCATCTCCGCGGAAAACGAGAACCTCAGGGAGGAGCTTCATGACATCTCCTCTCAACTCGCGAACCTCCCCCCCACCCAAGAACAGCAAACCGCTCCGTGGATCGCCGAGCTCGAAGCCTCCATACGTAACCTGTCACATCGAGTGTCATCCCCGATCCCTGCCTCCCCCGCACTGGCCCCCCCTCCACAAAGGGCACCCCAGCTCTAACAGGTTTATTCCTGGCTAACGAAAATACAATAGGACCGGCGATAGACCTGCTAGCGCTGGTGCTAAGGGAGGCTTCAAGGGACCGGTAGCTAAAAGGATAATAGTTGAAGGACAAATAGGGCTAAGGGACTCAGGGATTGCGGTTCAACCAAGTGTATTCTTAGACTGAAGGTCTGTCGAAGTCCGTTGTCTCCTGCTAGCCAGGAGACTGGTTTAAATACAGAACCCAAGAGCGATAGCCTTCCTGCAATCACGATCATTACCAGTAGCTGCGCACATACCGGAATCCTGTAAGCCTGCAAGACCAAAGAAAGAAAGATAGCTCAGCCTCCACCAGTGCTACATGACCATTCCATACCAGGAAATCCTAAATATAACCTTCCAGCAAAGCAAACTAAACATAGCAATACGATAGCATAGCCTATCTGACTCAGAGGCAGTGGCGGAGCAGAAATCAAATCAAATAAACCAAATATAAACTAACTAAACATAGGAGATCCTGCACTGCCCGCTCCTGTGTACCGTTACCGGAACATGTACACATGTTACATTCCCTTATTCTGAGAAATCAACAATCACATCAAAGTCCTCGCTGTCCTCAGCGCTCTCGTCGGTGTGCCATAGAAGGCTGTCGTCATCTGTGGGGAAATAGTCCTGCTCAGAGCTGCTAGAATCATATTCCTCATCGTCATAGGGTTCCCAGAAGTCGTCTGGGCAATCGTTTGCGGTGCAGGGTGTAGAGGAAACTTCCATGGGTTCCCAGGAAGCTTTAATGTAGTGGGAGGTGATCTGGGGCGTCGGTTCTGCTGGGTGGTTAGCGTCCCAGTATTCCTGTATGAGTTCCAGGGAGTGGTCGAGGTTCTCGATAGGTTCCCAGGAGTCGTCTGCTCGCTCATAGCCTTTCCAGTGAACCAGGAATTCGTGCCTGTTGTTCTGGCGGCGGTAGTCGAGTATCTGATCTGCTTCCCATTCTTCTGCATTGTCAATTAGGATGGGTGCTGGCTTGTCCATTCTGCGGGACTTGAATCTATCGGGATCGTTCTCTCTGTATTCTTTAAGGGAGGAGACGTGGAAGTAGGGTTTCTGGCGGGCCATTCTGGGCGGGAGGTGTAATTTGTAGTTGTCTGTGTCAGGTAGATGTTCTAGGACCTTGAAAGGTCCGAACCAGCGTGGTTCTAGCTTCTTGGATCGTCCAGGGGAGGAGGTATAAGGGCGGCCTCTAACAAGAACTCTGCTGCCATTCTTGAAGGGTTCCGTTAGGGGTTTTCGGCGTTTGTCTGCCTGGACAGTCTGGCGGAAAGTAGCATGCTTTCTGGCCATGTCTACTTCCATTCTTGTTGCTTCATGGGCGTTTAGGATATCGTCCACAGCTGGTACCTTGCTGGCGGATCTCTGGACAGGGTTGAATATCTTCCAGGGGCGTCCATAGAGGGCATGGTATGGTGAGATGCCTAGGGATTCATGGGGGGCGCCGTTCATGGCTGCTGCAATAGCGGGGAGGGCGCCGGACGAGTTGTTTTGTCTGGGGTTAACGAAGTTCCTCATTAGCTGTTTGAGGGTACGGATCCTTCGCTCAACCTGGCCATTCGTTTGGTGGTGGTATTGGGTTGCCATCCAGACCTGGATACCAAGGGACTTCATCATTTGTGACCAAAACTTAGAGGTAAAGTGAGAGTCCTGGTCAAGGACAATGCTGAGAGGGAGGCCATGGACGTCAAAGATAGTGCTGTTGAGTTTCTTGAAGATCTTTTCAGAGGTAGCAGCGTCTTTGAGTGGGATGAGATGTGTGTAGGAGGTAAAGCGATCCATTATGACCATGATGGATGTATAGCCATCGGATTTGTTAAAGGGGCCGGCGAAGTCTATGGCTAGGGATTGGTAGGCTTCGTCAGGGTCAGGGAGGGTAAGGGATCGTCCATAGGGTAGGGTGGTGGGCTCGTTGTTAATCTGGCACTTATCGCATGACCGACAGTATAGGACAAAGTCCTGGCGCATCTGTGGCCACCAGAAGAAGCAAGCTGCATAGGAGTAGCATTTGTAGGCTGAGAAATGTCCGAGGCCTTCATGGACAGTCTTGAGGATGAAATCCCGTAGGGATACCCCCTTCTCAAGAGGTCCTACCGGTATATAAAGGTTTTCGTACCCATTGGTGTTCTGGGCAAGTAGAAGGCCATCGCGGATGGAATAGTGCAATTTGTTATCGGTTTCCTTGACCCTGGTGTAGAGGGCGTCGGTCTCAAGGGCTTCTCTAACTCGCTGGGCGAGGATACCCATAAGGCGGGAGTGTAGGGTGCTTAGGAATTGGTTGGCATTGGTTGCTTCATCGGAGTCATAGCCTGCTTGGCTGTAAAGGGGACTAAAGGCCGGCGATGCCATGGGCGGAGTGGCTATGATGGTATCATTCATACGAAAAGGCGGGAGGCTCTCTGAGAGGTATGGGATATCGGGGATCGAGGCTTGGCCTGCCTCAAGGGCTGTATGCGATGTTGAAGTCCTATCCTGCTCTTTTCTCTTAGTCTTCTTACTCTGCTTCCGGACCTTAGGGTCCTTTGGCCAGTAGCTTGCACCTTCCTTTTCATTCTGATATATTTCACACCCATCGTCAGTGCATGACATCCAGCTCATTTCTGAGTGTCGTCGTTCCATTTCACTAGAGATTGGGAGAGTTCTAGTGTCACCCCAAGAGTTTCCAATTGATATTCTGCTATCGTTGCTGGCTGCACTTGATGTGGCTGGCGAGGAAGCAGAGGCCTTACGCTTCTGGGAGCGAGTCACTGCATTGCTGGTAATCTCGTCCATAAGGTATTCAGGGCGGCAACGACTGATAGAGTCACTGCTGGTAAGGGTGGGAGAGGTTTGGGCTTCGCCTGAGTGGTACATGGCGTCGTCTGATTCAATGCTAAAATCGACAGAGGCGGCGTAGCTTGTATTGATTTGTAGGGGTGCGTAGGATCCGGTAGCTCAAGGCTGTCATAATCGATAGTAGGGTCCTTGAGGCTTATATCCAACGGTCCTGGGGTTCCCTCATGGATTCTCGACAGGTATTCTGCTAGGAAATTCTTCGCTCCTGGCTTGTATTCTATTTTAAAATCAAAGTGACTGATGTGCGTCATCCATCTCTGCTGTCGTCCATTGAGATTCTTTTGTGTCATGAGTTTAGTGAGACTTTCGTGGTCTGTAACCACTGTAAATTGCCAGTGTAGCAAATGTGGAGAGAACGCTTCCATAGCCTCAATGATTGCGAGCGTTTCCTGTCGGTGTGTGGGGTAGTTGCTTTGTGATGGGGTCAGCTTCCTGCTGTGGAACGCTGCAGGTCTGGCTGCATCTCTGGTGAGTCCTTGGCCTATCCAAGCGCCCGTGCCTGTAGGGGATGCATCGGTAAAAAGCCATATCATATCTGGCTTGTTGTAGTCGATCGGTCTAAGGACTTTCTGCTTATCTGCAGCACGCTTGACCGCTTCGAAGGCTGCTTCCTGCAGATTCGTCCACAGCCATTCAGCGTTCCCACATAGTTCCGTGAGTGGGGCTGTGATAGTGGCGATGTGGGGAATGAACTGCGAGATATAATTAACCATTCCATTGAATCGCTGCAGTTCTTTCTGCCTCTCTGGCCTTGTCCAGTCCATTATGGTCCGGATTTTCTCTGGTGCAGGGTGGATGCCATCATCGTCTATCATATGGCCTAGGATATCGAGTTTAGTAGCAAAGAAAACACTCTTTCTTCGGTTGGTATAATAGCCGGCGGTCTGCAGCTTATTGCAGGCGTTCGTAACCTCTTTAACATGCTCTTCAAAGGTGTCACTGAAGAGAAAAATATCGTCAATGTAGACCCATATGTTCTTGCCTAATTCGTCATGGAATAGGTCGTCCATAGTTCTCACAAAGGTTCCGGGAGCATTCATGTCTCCTTGCATCATGACCTGGCTGGTAAAGCCGCCGAAGGGTGTCTTAATAGTGTTGTACTTAACATCATCTGGATGCCCTCTGGTCTGGAAGTAGCCGTCACTGAGATCTATCTTGCTGCGAAATCGTCCTCTGGCTACCGCATTTAGTATAGTATGCTGTTCTGGGATCTGTGTGTGATCGGCCTGGGTGTTATCATTCCTGAAGCGGAAGGCTACCAGGGGTCGGATTCTGCCATCGCTTTTTGCTTCCACAAACATGCTGGCTCCTCCGGGCACACTGGTCCTATGGAGGATACCGGCCTTTATCTGCTTGTTGATCCATGCCTTGTATTTGGGCATCAAGGCTTGTGGCGCATTGAAAGTGGGTGTCTTTAAAAGTTTCGTCCGGTCTTTGAGGCTTATCCTGTGCATTATCTTTCGTACTCGGGGCAGTTCCTCAGGTACTTCTTTGACAAATACCTTGGGGAACATTGCCAGGAAGTCAGGTACTTCCTGTGGCTTCGTCATGGCTGATCTAGACTCTCTAGATTTTCCGTCACAGGTAACTCTGACCTTGTACTTGGCGAAGTAAATGCGGTTCTTTTGGCAATCAATGATCGCTCCTAGCCTCATGAGATCGTCCATACTAACGAGGATATCATAGTCTGATACTGGCGTGACAAGCATAGGCACCTTATCGACTTTCATCTTGCCTAGCTGAATCATAACCTCAACAGAGAAGTTGCTAGTTGATCGCGATCCTTTAACTACCATCTTTAGGGTGACGGGATTCTTCCTAGCTGTGTAGGGGATGTTGTGAGTTGTAACAAATTTGTTGGATATCAGAGTACCGCCAATCGTACCTATATCTGCGAGGGCTCTGGCGGGCTTGCCATTGATGTTGATAGTGAATTCGAGTGCCTGGAATGGCCTATTCTTTGGCGTGCCTACTGTAGTCTTGTAGGTCCTGATAGATCCGCTGCCATCTAGCTCCTCTGTGCTGTCTGTATCGGGCTCATATTGGCCTTCGCTGCTGTCTAGGCCTTCCTCAGAGAGGCGAACATGGTTGGTCGTAACTTCTTTCTTTGGGCATTCATTTGCCATGTGTCTGCTTTCGCCACAGTAGAAACAGGCTCCTTCTGCCTTGCGGCGGTCCATTTCAGCCTTACTTGGCTTATTGGATTTGGTATAGGTCCTCTTCTTGGCGGGGGCCTTTCCTTTGCCTGTGTTCCTGGGCGTTGATGTGGTAGAGGGTTTGCGGTCGGTATTCTCTTTCTTTGGTGTATGGGTTTTGCTGCTAGAAGCCTAGCTTCTATCGCTGCCTTTATAGCCGCCAGTTCTATACATGGTAGCGTCATAGCGTTCCGCTACAGCCACCATCTGGTCCCCGGTGTCTTCTTGTCTGAGCTGGGGCTCAACATTGCGGCGTAATCTGGAGTCCATAGCATCGAGAAATCATTGCTTCTGTGCATAGTCTGAGATGGATCCTGCTGGGAGGGATCCTTTGAGGTCCGCTAGCTCTCCATCTATCTTGGTTATGCGTGCTGGCTGTCCACGTGCTGTCTGGCGGACATTCTGCCACATGTGATTGGTGTCATCACTGTTTGTGGAGGCTTCGAATAGCTGCTGAAAGCGGTTTGTCAATTGCGGTAGGGTGAGGCTCTCTTCTTCTGTGTCTAGTGTCTGGAATGCGTTGTTTGCTTTCCCTTCTGTGTAAAAACCATAGTAGTCCGCCACTCCAGGTGTGTCATCTTCCAGTCCTGACCTCGCTAGGTACTTCTTGACCGTCCCAAGCCATCGCTTGAGTTTGTCTGGTTTGAGGTCTTCTCCTTCACCGCTAAAGAAAGGCGGCTTAGAGGGCTTTGGAGGTGGCAGCCTGGCCGGACCTGGGTCTGCCATGGTGCCTGTAGGGGAGTCTGGGGCTGGAGGTGGTGGATCTGGTCGTTCAGGGGGCTCTCTGGCGCTCCTGGATCTTGAGGGTCTGTCTGGTGTGTCTGGGATGAATGTACCGGGTAGTGATTGTTCTCTATGCTCTCTAGAGGGCGCTCTAGTTGGTGTCTGACTTCCAAAAACTGGTAGAATGCTGGGTGCTCGCCACCTACGTGTGGTGGGGCGTTCTGGTGGGCGTTCAGTTTCCAAAGTTTGCTGTGCTGCTGCTCTTGCTGCTGCTCTTTCCACAAGCCGCCGGGCTTCTCTTTGAATGAGTTCCTCAGCTGTGAGGTTGTGGTCTTCGTCTGAGTCTGTATCTAGATCTCCTGGGAGGAGGTGAGTGGTTCTTGCTTGTGTATCTGCTGAGCCTGGCGTTGGCCCAGGGGTTGGTTCCTGTGTGGTTGGTTCTGGAGTATCGTCTGTGCGTTCTGCGGAAGGACGATTGTAGGCCCTGCCGGACCTGGTAACGCTTCTGCTCCTGCGTTCTGCTATTGTGAATGTAGCACCTGAGCCGCGAGTTCCTTTCCCTGCCGCCCCTGCTTCTAACTAGTTATCAAGAGACTGGAAGGGTGATCAATCCTACCAGGCTGTTCCCAATCCTGAGAACAAAGGGTTTTCACCTGCTGTAGGCAAAAAAATGTAACAGGTTTATTCCTGTCTAACGAAAATACAATAGGACCGGCGATAGACCTGCTAGCGCTGATGCTAAGGGAGGCTTCAAGGGACCCGTAGCTAAAAGGATAATAGTGGAAGGACAAATAGGGCTAAGGGACTCAGGGATTGCCGTTCAACCAAGTGTATTCTTAGACTGAAGGTCTGTCGAAGTCCGTTGTCTCCTGCTAGCCAGGAGACTGGTTTAAATACAGAACCCAAGAGCCATAGCCTTCCTGCAATCACGATCATTACCAGTAGCTGCGCACATACCGGAATCCTGTAATCCTGCAAGACCAAAGAAAGAAACACAGCTCAGCCTCCACCAGTGCTATATGACCATTTCATCCCCGGAATCCTAAATATAAACTTCCAGCAAAGCAAACTAAACATAGCAATATGATAGCATAGCCTATCTGACTCAGAGGCAGTGGCGGAGCAGAAATCAAATCAAATAAACCAAATATAAACTAACTAAACATAGGAGATCCTGCACTGCCCGCTCCTGTGTACCGTTACCGGAACATGTACACATGTTACACGAGCCCCACCCACCTGCCGGCCCCCCGCCATCAACGAAGGGCAAAGAAAGGGCCCGTGCACCACCCACACCTCCCGCAGCTGCGGCTGAAGACCCTAAATACCTCATACCATTCTACGAGACGAGACTTGGCAAGGCGTTCGGCGACCCCGAGAAGTAAGCCAAGCTCTACCCACACTCATACGAAGCCGGGAAATTCCGGAGGAGGGCATACGACGTAGCCTCTTTCACCCCTGCCCACCCCCACCCTGACGTCCACCCCTCCCCCTCTTACACCCAAGCTCCCTCCGGCTCAGGCTCAGGCGGCAAGGGCAAAAGCAAAGCTGGGAAGCCACCTTCCCCCCAACTTGTTGCGAGTACGGTAGCCAATCCTGTTAAAAAAGGGCCTCCCTCCCTCCCATGTTCCCAACGACGCTTCTTTACTCCTCGCCAGTCCCCTTCCCCTCACCCAAACGCACGCACAATTGCCGCTACCTTTCCTGACATCGCTACCCGCGTTCTTCGCGAGTCAAACTGCCTCCTCCTGTTCAGTTTCTCCGCCACCATCAACCCTCGAGGCTCTATCTCCCTAACCATTACCGACAAGGGCACCCCCGCGGCCTCGTACGCCCTCTATCTCCTCTCGCTTACAAGGGCCCTCAACCAAGCCTTCACTGGTGGTAACAACCCCTGGTGTATCCTAGTCCTCACCCCCACAGCTGTTCAACTAGCCATTCACGGCCTCCCCCTACGCTTCCTCCCACAACATGAAGCGGAACATTTCCCATATATCAGGCAAGCAATCGTCAACGACAAAGCGACCCCGATTCTCTCAGCCAGGTACCTTAACCCTAGCCGAGATTCTGGGGAGACCAAGCAGGCCACTTCAGTGGTTATCACCCTCGACCCCCAGAACGTTTCGGCCCTCACATCAGGGGTCGTCATCCTCTCACAGAAACGCAAGGTCGAACTTGCCTTCTCCTCCTCCAGAACCTCCCAGTGTAGAAACTGCTGGAGGTACGGACACGCCCATCAACGATCCCCCGCCACCCAACCACGTGCCCCATTTGTACGCATCACCATACTCACGCGGCTCACAGAGGTCAGAATCCCACGTGCCCCAGGAGTGGGAACAATAAGCCAGTCCCATCCTGTTGTCCGACCTCGCCCCCCCATTGCTGCAACTGTGGTAACGACCACACTGCCACCTTCAGAGAGTGTCCAGCTCGACCTCCCCCACCTGTCCTCTCCTGAACCAACTCACCAGCCCCCGCCCCAAGTGGTCAAGACCCCATGGATTTGGCAGTCGATGGCTGTCCAGCACCCACTACTCCCCCGTCCGGGAAGGGTTCCCATGAGGTGGACCTAGTAACCCCCAGACAACCCCCCCCAGCTGGGCCCTCAACATGTCCTGGCGCTACTCACAGTTTCGGTGGTCCTTTCCGGCTGGAGGCGCCGAGCCCTTCCCCTGCCCCTCTCGCACCTCGGGTTCGTCCCGGTAATGAATAATCAACCCATTTCCCCTCCCCTGGGTCAAGGGCCGTCCCCTGCCCTGTGTTTCTTTCCATCGTTCAACATAACTGCCTTGGGAGCTGGAATGTTTTTCTTTCCTTGTTTGAGTCATTCAGAGAGGCGACCACCTACCCCTCGATAGTCCTTTTGCAGGATCCACCTGTCAACAAGTCTCACCTTCCTTTCTTTAGTGGGTTCAAGTCCTTTTTTCCCCCGGTTAGGAAGCCACGTGTGGCTGCCTACATCCATATGTCTTTTCTTGCCAACTACACGGTGCTCCCCAAGTTTAAAGGGGTAGCCGACATCCTCGCCCTTGATATCTCCTCCAGCAAGCCTCTTTTTGTCACCATTTTCCACTCCTTCAGGATCATTAACGCCTATTCTACCAATACAGGGGTCCACAGGGTCCACTCTGTCCCACCCGAAGTTTTGTTTCACGATCTGGGGTTCCACCTCCCGGTCGTAGGCGACCTCAACATCCACAACCCCCTCTCAGACCCTCTACGGCACTTCTCACCAAGGGAGATCTTGTCCTCCACCCCCTACTTCGAGAAACCGGCAGATTCCGGCTTCACCCTCCTCAATCCCCCAGGGGAGTACAAAAGGTTCCCGCTGGTAGGGAAAGCTCGCCCCTCGGTCATAGACCTCGAATTTGCAAACCTCCCCCTCCTCCCCCTGGTAAGAAGCTGGGAGGCCTCCCTCTCCTCGACTGGATCCGACCACATTCCAATAACAATAACTCTCACCACACCCTCCCTGAACCAGAAGCCCCCAAGCCCAAGATGGGCAGACACGGACTGGGAAGCCCTGTACCCGATCATTAGGGATTTCAAAATCCCGGCCGCACAGTCATACCCCACTCCCCGGAAGCTGGACGAGTGGATGTAAGAATCGCTCAACCGTCTAGTAGCTCTCCTCAAGGAGCACACGCCAGTGTCCAGACCTTCCCATGCCTCCAAACCCTGGTGGACCCCCCACCTGAGCATCCTCCGTCGCAAATATCATAAGGCCGCCAGCTCGGCCCGCAAGAGCGACACCCCACACATGCGGGAAGTTGCCAGCACCTCCAAGGCGGGTTACTTCAAGGCAATCAAGGCCGCCAAGAACAAACACTGGTCCTCCTTTCTGCTGACCGCCACCCCCCAGACCCTGTGGACGGCCAAGAGGTTCGCCTACGGTCGTGCCCAGCCGCGCGTCCCCTCCCTCCCAGGGGCGGAGACCCCACAACAAATGAATAACGTCCTCCGGGACCACTTCTTCCCCCCCAAGGAACCCTTCTCCCCGCCGCGAAGGCTTAGGCCGCACAAGTCGGTACCCCTCCTGATGACAGACGAGATAGCCGCGGCTCTCTCGAAGTGCTCCGCGACTTCGGCCCCGGGCCCGGACGGGATACCCTACTCCACCTGGAAACAAGTCAACAAAACTAACCCGTCAATCCTCCTCCTGATACTTTCCCCGCTGGTCCTCCTGGGGTATCACCCCGCGTCGCTGAAAGGTTCGAACGGCGTGGTACTCGATAAACCAGGGAAGCCCTCCTACGAATCTTCCTCCTCCTTCAGGATAATTGTCCTGATCTGAACGTTCGCAAAGATTCTTGAAAGAATTATAGCAGGCGGCCTACTTGCGGCAGCCCGGCTTAGAGGGCTGTTGCATCCCAACCAATGCGGTTCACGCCCTGGACTCAGCACCTACAATGCGTGCTTCACTCTCACCAACGACGGCAAAACCCTGCAGAGGCCGCGTCTCAAGGTCTCCTCCCTGTTCTTGGACATCAAAGCAGCATTCGACAACATCGACAACTCAACTCTTGCCTGCATCCTTAGGGAAGGCGAGATACCCCCCTATCTGGTCTCCTGGGTTTCGTCCTTCCTCGGGGAATGGAGCTGCACCCTTATCTTCTAAGGGGCCCCAGGGACCCCGGCTCCCGTCACTGTAGGCACCCCCCAAGGCTCCCCGATCTCCGCGCTCCTCTTTCTTCTCTACGTGGCTCCACTGCACTTCAGGATCCCTCGGGGTCTGATGATCTCGTATGTGGATGACTTCGCCCTCACAGTGGCCTCCCTCTCCTACCGTGGCAACATCCGCCGACTCCAGGAACTCTTCGACAGGCTCAGGAAAAAGGCGTCCCGCCTTGGCGTCTCCTTTTCGGTCGCAAAGAGAGAGCTGATACACTTGAGGACCCCCAGCCCGAGAAACTCGCCGAAGTGCGTCTCACCTATTCAGATTAAAGGGGAAGTGTTTCACCCTACCAACTCCGTCCAGTGGCTCGGATACTGGTTCACTCCTGCTCTTGACTGCTGCGCCCACTTCTCACGTCGCTTGGCCCTCGCCCAGGGAGCGTTCGCCCTTATACAACGCCTCAGTCCGCCCGGTGCGGGCCTCCCCCCCTACCTATGCCACAGATTGGCGACGTCACTGGTTGCCCCCATCCTACTCTATGGCGCGGACCTGTTCACACCCAGCGTGGGCACAACAACCCGCCTCAACACGTTCTGGCGCAAGGTCCAAAGGTGGACAACAAACTGCTTTTCGGCTACGCCCACCGGGATTCTTTCGGTAGAGTCGTGCCTCCCACCTATTGCTCTCCTGATCATCCACCGGCAGAGACTGGCGGCGCTCAGGGTTGTCTGCTCCCCTCCTAGTGTGAACCCTGCAACAGCTCGACTCTACCCCTCCTTCCCTTCACTCTCGACGCATCGGGAGTCGGACTCCTCGCGGGCCATAACCCGAGGCCTATCATCTGTCTACCTCCCCCTAGACTGGAAGACGCCCCGCCCTGTCCCCCCGATAAGGAACCACCTGCCTGTAGACGAGGTGGCTCACCGGACAATACCCTTCACCCTCGGGCTATCAAGGATGCCCATGATCAACTCCCACCTTGTCTGCCCGACCCCTATCCTCCCGCGCCAGTCCCTGATGGACAACACCTATTCTGCCCTAAGAAAGAGAGTAAGAGAGACACTCCTCATGGAGTGGGCCGCCCTTTTTCCGACTATGGGGTACTACCTACACCCTCCCGCCCTGTCTCCGAGGCCCTTCATGGGCTTGGGTAAGTTCGTTGCCGGGAGAATACATGAGATGAGAGCCAGAAAGAGTTATCTGGCCGCCCACCCGACTTGGCGGTCCCCTGACGCCGACACCTCCTGCCCCCGCTGCGGCTTCAAGCCACAAACATTCGCGCATGCAATCCTATCCTGCCCCTCAAGACAGTACAGCAGGTCGCGCCTCCTCCACGGCGTTACTGACGTCGGTCCCGAAGCCCCGCTCTAGACATCCCTACCTCTGCTAAAAAGACTCGCTACCTTCATAGGCGTCACCTCCACGGGATTTCCCCCCACCATTTTCCCACCCACCACCCCCCACTCTTCCCCCCTGTTTTCTCTTTCTCCCCCCCGGGTGCCCCCCCCGGTCTTTCGTGTTCTTTCGTTGGCTGAGGTATAGGGTAGCTGGGTTTCTTTCCTTTTTAGACGACTAAGTTGTTAGTTTGTGCTTTCCTTATTATATATGGCCAATGGCCCGGCGGAGGAGAAACCTGCGCGTTAGTGGATATTTATCCGTGCCGTAACTTTCTTATGTTTAGGTTTTTGATTTATAGGTTTTGTTCTCTTCATAGCTAGCACTGCATGAGGCTTTTTGTACCTAAAAACAATGAAAGCATGATTTCAAAAAGAAAAAAAAAAGAAAGAAAAAAAGGACCAAGAGATAGGATCTTCACGCAATGATCTAAGTACTTTTCTATACTTAAGATATTGCAATACGATTACGCTTTACTCTCTCTACATACACCCCTCCTCTACGAGAGCCTACGCTCTAACAACCCGGAGACTATTGTGATAGTCTCGACGGGCCGCCCGAACATAGGACTATTGTGATAGTTCTATCAAGTACGCCAATCCACCCATCTTACTATCTGAAGAGATAGTACCTCTCACGAATCACCCAAGACAAGCAAGCCAGTCCCATACTATCTGAAGAGATAGTACTTCCCTACCTGTTGGTGCAAGAAAACGAGGCTTGCATAAGCGTGAGACGACTGTCGTTGCCTGTTGCATACACGCTCAACAATAGTATTGTTACATCTAGCTAGAAATAGGGACCAACAAACATTTATCGCTCGTTTCCTGCGAAATAGGTCCAGCAGGAAAGTCTGAAATGATTATACCTTTTGGATGGTGGCATCAAGAACACCCGATAAAAAATATTGCCAACCCAAACGCGTGGTGCTTTGATGATACTAACTGCGAACCCCATCTCCTCCCTGAGGATAAAGGAATCTCGGTAGAATGGGATGAAGCCGTGCCAAATGCCCCCAACCTCGTGGTTATGGGCAGGATTGAAAGGATTGATGAAGAAAAAGTTACCATCATCGATCACCTGCCAGATCAGTATCACGATTACCAGGATCTATTCAGACCTTGTACAGCGGAAAAGCTTGCTCCCGCTGAACACCTGATCATGCCATCGATCTCAAACCAGATACCCAACCGCCCTGGGGCCCGATATACCCGTTATCACAGAAACAGCTTGAAGCCCTTCGGAAATACCTTGACGATATGCTTAAACAAGCAAAGATTTCCCCTAGCAAGTCCCCTGCGGGCACACCAATCCTTTTTGTACTGAAACCCAACGGTCGCTTATAGTTAGTTGTTGACTACCGAGGCTTGAACAAGGTTGCAGTACAGAACAAATACCCCATTTCCTTAAAGACAGAATTGAGAGATCAGGTCCGTGACACTCAGATCTTTACTAAGCTAGACCTGAAGAGCCTTTCATTTAAGCAGAATACGAAAAGGGGATAAATGGAGGACAGCTTTTCGAATCATTTATGGCCATTACCAATATCGGGTTATGCCATTTGCATTGGTTAACGCATCCGCTACCTTTCAAACCATGATGAACGAAATATTACAAGAGTTCCTAGATCAGGGAGTTGTAGTATACATCAATGATATCCTAACCTACTCCCAGACGCTGGAGCAGTATATTATACTTGTTCGGAAAGTTTTACAACGACTTGGGAATACCGAAAGGCTATCTCCTTGGAGAAAAGCGTGTTTCATGTAAGAAAAATGGATTTTTTCGGATATGTGGTTGCAACCGACGGGGTGACTATGAACGCGAAGAAGGTCGAATCAATTAAGTCGTGGAAAGCCTCTGCCTCGGTTAAAGACATTCAAATCTTTATTGGGTTTGCCAATTTTTACCGCCGTTGTATAAAAAACTTCTCGGCAATCTGCACACCAATTACGAATCTGCTAAAAGGAGACCCCAAGAAATTTTCCTCGGGGAAAGAACAACAAGAAGCCTTTGAGGACCTGAAAGGTCGTTTCATCTCGGCTCCTATCCTATGTCACTTCTATCCGAATTTGAACACCCTGGTCGAAACAGATGCCAGTGACTATGCACTTGGTTGTATCTTATTACAATTCCATGGCAAAAGGCTTTATCCTGTGGCTTTCCACTCTCGCAAACTCTCACCGGCCCAACGAAATTACGACATTCACGATAAAGAGCTGTTAGCTATCGTTGTCGCCTTCATGGAATAAAGACATTACCTGGCAGGAACAGAAAAGCCAGTAACAGTCTATCCTGATCATCAAAACCTCCAGTATTTCCTTGCAACAAAAGTCTGGACGCATAGACAAATAAGATGGGCTCAAAAATTATGCGGCTTTAACTTTAAAATAGTCTATCGTCTCGGAACCAGAGGAGGCAAGCCAGATGCTCTGAGTAGGGGGCAGGAGTACCGCCCTGAGGAGGGAGCTACGCATCGTGAACAACAAATTCTGCAACCCAAGCACTTCGGAAAATTCCCAATGGCCATTGCATGGGGTTCAAATGCGGAACAGCTGAAACAGGAATTGCCTCAGATAGAAAGGTAAATGGGGATTCGGGTACAAAGGCTCTCAGAAAACTCACGAATGCCGACAAAAGGATCAAAGCTAGCAGCAAGACACGACCTGTACAGTAGCGAAGACATTAAGATCCCAGCAAATAACCAAGCCCTTGTTAAGATTAGCTTAGCCATCGTAGTACCAGAAGGAACCTACGGTCGTATACCACCTAGAAGTGGTTTGGCAACTAAGGGAATCTTGGTAGATGCAGGGGTTATTGACGCTGATTATAGAGGAGAAGTCAAGGTCCTACTGGTTAACCACCATAGTATGGACTATGAAGTAAGGAAAGATGACCGCATAGCTCAGCTGATTGTGGAACGGTTGGATGATCAAGATTGGTTGAAGGTAGAAGGATTGGATGTGACAGAAAGGGCAGAAAAAGGGTTTGGAAGTAGTGGACTAGGAGCAGAGTTGAAAGAGGTTCAACCGACGATATGCTTCCTTCAAGCAGATGGCAACCATCAGTTGTACGATCCCTTCGATATTGATCAACACCCTATATCACACAAGGGACAAGTCCTTCTATTGAACGCGATTATCACTAAAGCCAGCTTAAGAAAATTCGCAGAGAATTTTCTATCATGTGTTAAAGAGGCGGCAATGGAGGATGAGAACTGGATGCGAAGAAAGGAGAAGTTGGAAATCTTAACGAAGGAAGAAAAGGAACTACCTAAGCAATGGTCGATATCCGAAGGCCTACTCTACTACAAGGATCGACTATTCATCCCTGATAACGAAGATCTGCAAACCCTTATCGCTAAAAGTTGTCACAATTCCAAGATAGCAGGACATTTCGGACAAGAAAAAACCCTGGAAATTATCACACCACTTCAATTGGAAAAGGATAACCGATTGGGTAAACTCCTATGTCCGATCCTGTACCACATCCCAACAAGCGAAAGCCCCAAGACATCCTCGCTTTGGGTTACTTAGTCCCTTACAAGTGCCTTATGCTGCTTGGGCTTCTACATCGGTAGACTTTATCACACAGCTACCGAACTCGGCAGGGTATACTCAGATTATGGTTGTAGTAGACCAATTTACAAAAATGGCCCACTTTCTCAGATTACAAGAAAATGCGACCGCTAAAGAAGTGGTAGAAGCATTCCTTATAGAAGTGTGGAAACTTCACGGGCTACCATCAGAAATCATCTCTGATATGGATGCGAAGTTCGCGAGAGAATTTTGGCAGTCATTATGTACAAAACTTGGGGTTATGAGAAAAATGTCGACAGCTTATCATCCCCAAACCAATGGACGAACGGAAAGAGTCAATCAAGTATTGGGAGGGTACCTTTGAATATTTGTCAACTACAATCAGGATGACTGGTATCACCTCTTCCCCCTAGCGAAGTATGCCTACAATAACTCGGTTACAATGGCTCATGACATGACCCCCTTCTTCGCAAACTACGGTTATCATCCACAAACCGAATGGTTAAAAGCCCGAGAAGCACAAAATCCAGGAGCCAACCTTTATGCCCACTGGATGCAAACGATACATCAACCAGCGAGACAATCTCTGGAAAGGACAAGGGAAGCTATGGGACAATATTATGACTGAAAAGCTAAGCAACAACCAGACTTTAAAGTTGTAGACTTAGTTATGCTCAATGCAAAAAATATCTGAACGAAACGCCCCTCTAAGAAGTTAGCTCCAAAGCTTTACGGTCCCTTCAAAATCCTAGAACAACAAGAAGAACTCGCCTACAAGTTAGAAATATCGAATCGATGGAAAATACACACGGTATTCCATGTGTCGCTTCTCGAGCCCGACAGAACTTCCAATCGACCTGCCCGAGAACAACAACTGATCACCCCAGAAGCGATAGATGGAGATCTTGAGTGGGAGGTGGAAAAAATAGTAAAAAGTGAAATAATCTCTTATGAACGAAGAGTCCGCGGAAGTACCAGAACATTTGAAGAACTGCGGTACTTCGTAAAATGAAAGGGGGGTTCGGAAGATGAAAACACCGGGGAACCACCTGAGCACTCAGAACATGCCAAGGAATTGGTTGAAGAATTTCATAGGGAGAATCCAGATATGCCAAATTTGGGCTAAGTAGTATTACAAGGAAAGGTTTTCCTGCTGTGGCCAAGTAAAGGTAGAAGGTTTTTTACACTACCAAGTAGAGTACTAAAATGAATTTATATTTATCGTTACACATGTATTATAAGGAGTTTGAGGTCAAACGACTTTGGTGGGAGCTAATATTACGCTAGCGGGCATAGCTTGCATAATGATGCGCGAGGTATATGCCACCATGGGGGAGAGCATATATCCGAACCCAAGCTTTCGGAGAAGGGACTTCCCGGAGGCATCTGGGAGACTACTCAGGAATCACAAAGAGTTCACGTTTCAAGATATGGCTAACTGATTGGAATGATGATTAGAGAATCAGTTCGCTACTCTCACGAATGCATCCGCATTATGCATTGATAGATGAATATCGGACTTGATCACTCGATATTCATGATACTCTTGGTATGTAGGCATTTAGACTGCATATTCCATTATAGTCTATCAGGACGAAGAGATCGAAGACTCACTACTGGTGGAGTGGGGACACCCTCAGAAGAAATAGCAGTCGGGAGATTCTCAGAGTCGAGCTGGGCAAGATTCAGGTTCAAACAATGTTCGCACTTTGTTCTTACGAACTGAATTTCTAGCAAGATACTTCTTTACTAAAGAGGTCAAAGTAGCGTGAACATTAGTATAAATAGTAAGGCTCTCCCCGATGGTTGAGAGCATCATCAAGCAACGGAGAAGAGACCTTAACAATATTATAGGTTATTACAATATTCTTCTATTACTTTACCAAACAAGTCTTCTTGAGCCTTCCTGACTTATAATTCATTATCACGAATATCCTGGCCTAGTTAGGTCGGAATCCTCCAGTGTTGGCTACCCCGTAACAGCAGTGATATCTCGATGTTATGGACTCTAGACTACGCCGCAATGTTGAGCCCCTGCTCAGACCAGAAGATACCTGGGACCAGATGGTGGCTGTGGCAGAACGTGTAACGACCCTACAGATAGGTAGCTAGGGTGGACTAGACTCAAGCCCGTATGGCATACCAAGTGGTAACCATATCGAGGATAGGCCAGTATACTTAGTATACTACCGGTAGGGATGAGTTGGTACAAGTGTCTAAAAAGTGACTTGGTGACATAGGGTTAGACAGGGTAACCTAGGTAGGCCAATGTTACGCTACTAGGCAGGGTAAGCTTCGGAGAGTATGTCCGCATAAAGCAAAGGACCCATAGTAAACATTGCACAGGTCTCCGGGGCAACATTATATGTGGTCGGGCGGACTCCTGAAGGTGTAACATGTGTACATGTTCCGGTAACGGTACACAGGAGCGGGCAGTACAGGATCTCCTATGTTTAGTTAGTTTATATTTGGTTTATTTGATTTGATTTCAGCTCCGCCACTGCCTCTGCGTCAGATAGGCTATGCTATGGTATTGCTATGTTTGGTTTGCTTTGTTGGAAGTTTACATTTAGGATTCCGGGTATGGAATGGTCATGTAACACTGGCGAGGGCTGAGCATTGTTTGTTTGTTTCTTTCTTTGGTCTTGCAGGATTACAGGATTCCGGTATGTGCGCAGCTACTGGTAATGATCGTGATTGCAGGAAGGCTATCGCTCTTGGGTTTTGTATTTAAACCAGTCTCCTGGCTAGCAGGAGACAGCAGACTTCGACAGACCTTCAGTCTAAGAATACACTTGGTTGAACGGCAATCTCTGAGTCCCTTAGCCCAATTTGTCCTTCAACTATTATCCTTCTAGCTACCGGTCCCTTGAAGCCTCCCTTAGCACCAGCGCTAGCAGGTCTATCGCCGGTCCTATTGTATTTTCGTTAGACAGGAATAAACCTGTTACATTTTTTTGCCTACAGCAGGTGAAACCCCTTTGTTCTCAGGATTGGGAACAGCCTGGTAGGATTGATCACCCTTCCAGTATCTTGATAACTAGTTAGAAGCAGGAGTGGCAGGGAAAGGAACTCCCGGCTCAGGTGCTACATTCACAATAGCAGAACGCAGGAGCAGAAGCGTTACCAGGTCCGGCAGGGCCTACAATCGCCCTTCAGCAGAACCCACACACGATACTCCAGAGCCAACCACACAGGAACCAACCCCTGGGCCCACGCCAGGCTCAACAGATACACCAGCAAGAACCACTCACCTCCTCCCAGGAGATCTAGATACAGATTCAGACGAAGACCACAACCTCACAGCTGAGGAACTCATTCAAAGAGAAGCCCGGCGGCTTGAGGAAAGAGCAGCAGCAAGAGCAGCAGCACAGCAAACTTCGGAAACTGAACGCCCACCAGAACGCCCCACAACAAGCAGGTGGCGAGCACCCAGCATTCTAGGAGTCTTTGGAAGTCAGACACCAACTAGAGCGCCCTCTAGAGAGCATAGAGAACAATCACTACCCGGTACATTCATCCCAGACACACCAGAAAGACCCTCAAGATCCAGGAGCGCCAGAGAGCCCCCTGAACGACCAGACCCACCACCTCCAGCCCCAGACCCACCTACAGGCACCATGGCAGACCCAGGTCCGGCCAGGTTGCCCCCTCCTAAGCCCCCTAAACCGCCTTTCTTTAGCGGTGAAGGAGAAGACCTCAAACCAGACAAACTCAAGCGATGGCTCAGAACAGTCAAGAAGTACCTGGCGAGATCTGGACTGAATGATGACACCCCTGGAGTGGCAGACTACTACGGCTTTTACACAGAAGGAAAAGCAAACAACGCATTCCAGACACTAGACACAGAGGAAGAGAACCTCACCCTACCGCAGCTGACACACCGCTTTCAGCAGCTATTCGAAGCCTCTACAAATACCGATGACACCTATCACAAGTGGCAGAATGTCCGCCAGACAGCAGGTGGACAGCCAGCACGCATAACGAAGATAGCTGGAGAGCTAGCGGACCTCAAAGGATCTCTTCCAAATGGATCCATATCAGACTATGCACAGAAACAGCGATTTCTCGACGCTATGGACTCTAGACTACGCCGCAATGTTGAGCCCCAGCTCAGACCAGAAGATACCTGGGACCAGATGGTGGCTGTAGCAGAACGCTATGACGCTACCATGTATAGAACTGGCGGCTACAGAGGCAGCGATAGAAGCCAGGCTTCTAGCAGCAAAACCCATACACCAAAGAAAGAGAGTACCTACAGCAAACCCTCTATAACATCAACGCCCAGGAACACAGGCAAAGGAAAGGCCCCGGCCAAGAAGAGGACCTATACCAAGTCCAACAAGCCAAGTAAGGCTGAGATGGACCGCCGCAAGGCAGAAGGAGCCTGTTTCTACTGTGGCGAAAGCGGACACATGGCAAATGAATGCCCAAAGAAAGAAGTTAAGACCAACCATGTTCGCCTCTCTGAGGAAAGCCCAGACAGCAGCGAAGGCGAATATGAGCCTGATACAGACAGCACAGAGGAGCTAGATGGCAGCGGCTCCATCAGAACCTACAAGACTACAGTAGGCACGCCCAAGGATAGGCCATTCCAAGCACTCGAATTCACTATCAACATCAATGGCAAGCCTGCCACAGCCCTCGCAGATACAGGTACCATTGGCGGTACCCTGATATCCAACAAATTCGTTACAACACACAACATCCCCTACACAGCTAGGAAGAATCCCGTCACCCTAAAGATGGCAGTTAAAGGATCGCGATCAACTAGCAACTTCTCTGTTGAGGTTATGATTCAGCTAGGCAAGATGAGAGTCGACAAGGTGCCTATGCTGGTCACACCAGTATCAGACTATGATATCCTCATCAGTATGGACGATCTCATAAGGCTAGGAGCGGTCATCGATTGCCAAAAGAACAGCATTTACTTCTCCAAGTACAAGGTCAGAGTTACCTGTGACGGAAAATCTAGAGAGTCTAGATCAGCCATGACGAAGCCACAGGAAGTACCTGACGTCCTGGCGATGTTCCCCAAGGTATTTGTCAAAGAAGTACCTGAGGAACTGCCCCCAGTACGCAAGATAATGCACAGGATAAGCCTCAAAGACCCGACGAAGCTCTTGAAGACACCCACCTTCAAAGCGCCACAAGCCTTGATGCCCAAATACAAGGCATGCATCAACAATCAGATGAATGCCGGCATCCTCCATAGGACCAGTGTGCTCGGAGGAGCCAGCATGTTTGTGGAAGCAAAAAGCGATGGCAGAATCCGACCCCTGGTAGACCTCCGCTTCAGGAATGATAACACCCAGGCCGATCACACACCGATCCCAGAACACAACACTATATTAAATGCGGTAGCCACAGGACAATTCCGCAGCAAGATAGATCTCATTGACGCCTACTTTCAGACCAGAGTGCATCCAGATGATGTTAAGTACAACACTATCAAAACACCCTTCGGTGGCTTGACCAGCCAGGTCATAATGCAAGGAGACATGAATGCACCCGGAACCTTTGTGAGGACTATGGAGGACCTATTCCAGGACGAATTAGGCAAGAACATATGGGTCTACATTGACGATATCATTGTCTTCAGTGACACCTTTGAAGAGCATGTTAAGGACGTTACGAACGCCTGCAGTAAGCTGCAGATTGCCGGCTATTATGCCAAGCCAAGAAAGAGTCTTTTCTATGCTACTAAACTCATTATCCTGGGCCATATGATAGACGATGATGGCATCCACCCTGCACCAGAGAAAATCCGGACCATAATGGACTGGACAAGACCAGAGAACCAGAAAGAACTGCAACGATTGAAGGGAATGGTTAATTATATCTCGCAGTTCATTCCCCACATCGCCACCATCACGGCCCCGCTCACAGAACTGAGTGGGAACGCTGAATGGCTGTGGACGGACCTGCAGGAAGCAGCCTTCGAAGCGGTAAAGCGAGCTGCAGATAAGCAAAAAGTCCTTAGACCGATCGACTACAATAAGCCAGATATGATATGGCTTTTTACCGATATATCCCCTACAGGTACGGGCGCTTGGATAGGCCAAGGACCAACCAGAGATGCAGCCAGACCTGCAGCGTTCCACAGCAGGAAGCTGACGCCATCACAAAGCAACTACCACACAAACCAACAGGAAACGCTTGCAAACATTGAGGCTATGGAAGCGTTCGCTCCAGATTTGCTACACAGGCAATTTACAGTGGTTACAGACCACGAAAGTCTCACTAAACTCATGACACAAAAGAATCTCAATGGACGACAGGAGAGATGGCTGACGCATATCAGTCACTTTGATTTTAAAATAGAATACCAGCCAGGAGCGAAGAATTTCCTAGCAGACTACCTATCGAGAATCCATGAAGGAACCCCAGGGCGGTTAGTTATAAGCCTCAAGGACCCCACGATCGATTATGACAGCCTTGAGCTACCAGACCCTACCCAACCCCTACAAATCAATACAAGCTACGCCTCCTCTACCGATTTTAGCACTGAATCAGACGACGCCATGTATCACTCAGGCGAAGCCCAAACCTCTCCCACCCTTACCAGCAGTGATTCTATCAGTCGCTGCCGCCCAGAATACCTTATGGACGAGATTACCAGCAATGCAGTAACCCGTTCCCAGAAGCGTAAGGCTTCTGCTTCCTCGCCCGCTACATCAAGCGCAGCCAGCAACGATCGCAGAATATCGAATGGAAACTCTTGGGGTGATACTAGAACTCTCCCAATCTCTAGTGAAATGGAACAACGACACTCAGAAATGAGCTGGATGTCATGCACTGACGATGGGTGTGGAATACATAAAAAGGAAAAAGAAGGTGCAGGCTACTGGCCAAAGGACCCTAAGGTCCGGAAGCAGAGTAAGAAGACAAAGAGAAAAGAGCAGGATAGGACTTCAACATCGAATACAGCCCTTGAGGCAGGCCAGGCCTCGCTCCCCGATATCCCATACCTCTCAGAAAGCCTCCCGCCTTTTCGTATGAATGATACCATTCTAGCCACACCGCCCATGGCCTCGCCGGCCTTTAGTCCCCTTTACAGCCAAGCAGGCTATGACTCCGATGAAGCAACCAATGCCAACCAATTCCTAAGCACCCTACACTCCCGCCTTATGGGTATCCTCGCCCGGCGAGTTAGAGAAGCCCTTGAGACCGACGCCCTCTACACCAGGGTCAAGGAAACCGATAACAAATTGCACTATTCCATCCGCGATGGCCTTCTACTTGCCCAGAACACCAATGGGTACAAAAACCTTTATATACCGGTAGGACCTCTTGAGAAGGGGGTATCCCTACGGGATTTCATCCTCAAGACTGTCCATGAAGGCCTCGGACATTTCTCAGCTTACAAATGCTACTCCTATGCGGCTTGCTTCTTCTGGTGGCCACAGATGCGCCAGGACTTTGTCCTCTACTGTCGGTCATGCGATAAGTGCCAGATTAACAACGAGCCCACCACCCTGCCCTATGGACGATCCCTTACCCTCCCTGACCCCGACGAAGCCTACCAATCCCTAGCCATAGACTTCGCCGGCCCTTTCAACAA
>Ga0307517_10002042_pt1 | contig 32849 bp, 9 predicted proteins | sample 23_EM_MG_FD_194515 | JGI IMG/M metagenome (GOLD analysis project Ga0307517, IMG submission 194515) | Populus trichocarpa ectomycorrhiza microbial communities from riparian zone in the Pacific Northwest, United States - 23_EM | ecosystem: Host-associated > Plants > Roots > Unclassified | place... | reverse complement strand
TTTTAATCAATTGTTAAAACGAGGATTTTACAAAGATTTAGATTTTACTATTCTTATTTCCCCCATTTGTTAATTCATGTGGATGCTGGGCTGAGGGGGAGAAACTTGGAATGCAATATCCCAACTTCCAGAATCTCAAAACTCATATAATACTTATCTTCAACAATGAAATGCAAACATAATACATGAAAACAGAGGGGGAAAACTCCAACTGTAAAAGACTCGTATATCAGTTGGCTCCCAGAGACCAAACAATAAGAACATTAGACTTGCTGAAAGATGTCCCAAAGGCAAGTAGAGTTTCCCTTCTTGGCAGCTGAATGGCATTTGAATTCAAATCCAGGTCCCAATATTGTCCTGAGATAAAATATAACTTAAAAAAAACAAGTTAATTCAATACTTGTCCTACAAACTGCATGCAGGCTATTCAATTCTTGAGAGGCTGGAGGAGAACTGGAAGGCCTTTTACTGGCATGGCAAAAGAAGTGTACATAATCTTTTCGTTTGGAATCACCTTCTCCCATTTGACTCTGTTCACCAGATTGTGCATAAATACAAGAATCTCCAACCGAGCGTATTCTTTTCCTGCACACATAAAAGGTCCTCCACCAAAAGGTACAAATGTGTATGGTGCAGGGCCTTTCCCCTCAAATCTTGAAGGATCAAACTTCTCTGGATCTGGGAAATATTTGGGATTTTTGTGTGTTGAGTATACACTCCAATATGCCTGCAGATAAGTTCATATACATCATCGTTTAAGTTATTACATTCAAGATTTGAAGGGTGTTTCTGTTCATTGTATATTTATTTTTTCGTAAAATACCATTCTAACAACTTGTGAATGATGACATACCTTCCATCCTTTTGGAATGGTAAAACCTGCAAAAGAGAAGTCTGCTATAACCTCTCTAAATGTTCCTGAAACAGGTGGCGAGACCCTCAATACCTCACAAGCCACACTCCAAGAATACTTCATCTTTTGAACATCATCCCAATTCAACAACTCTCCAGGAGCTTTTGACATTGCAATCTCCTTCTGTTCTGTTAATCAAAAACCATATTGAATTTCAATTTATTAACCTTCCACAGCAATTTCATAATTTTCATTTCTATGTGATAGATAGGCTTTTGATAAGAAAAAAGCATAGCTAAATTGTATGCAATACAACATCAACATTATACATTTTAAGTGGATTCAAAGCCTTGGCAGAATATATATTATATGAGCCACGAAAATGGAAATTGTTAGCAACTAACTACCTACTGTACACATTCTAAAAATCAGTCTGTGTTGGCTTGCCAAGAATAAGGCTAATTAAGGATATTTACCTTCCAAAACCCTCTGATAGATATGGGGATACTCAGCAAGATAGTACATGACCATTGTGATTGCACTACTGGTTGTATCATGGCCGGCGACAAGTAAACCCAAAACCTTGTAAGCAATATCCCTTTCATTTAAAGGTTGCCCATTATCGTCCGATGCAAGAAGCATCAGGGTCAATAGATCAGTAGCTTCAGCACGTTCTTCATAATTCTCCGATGCTAGCTCCCCTTTCCTCTGCTTCATGATCGCTAGAAGCTCCTCGCGAATGATTTTGCCTCCTTTGACTGCACGGTAATAGGTTGTACCGGGAAAATTTATAGGTACTGACACAAGGCCATTAGTGACAAGATTGAAGTGATTTTCAAGCCTGCTAACATGAGCAGGATCCTTGATGTTCATAAACAATCTACAAGCCAGTGCAAAAGTGTATTTTTTGGACAATGGCAACACCCTTACTTGTTTGTATGGGGACCAATCTGCCTCCAAATGATCTTTCGCCATGGAATCCATAACAGGAATGTAATGTTTCAGAGCTTCTGGCTTGAGAATTTCAGGAAGAAATCTGCGCAATATGGTACTATCATCTTTGGAAGAGGTAACAATTTCCTCAGGAAAAGACAATATTCTCTGTATTGGGCGAGGCCACCAGGTGGTGACATACTTGTTTTCGCTCGAGAATAAAAACTTGTTGCCTGAGACACCACAGAACATAGCCAAATTATCTCCAAGAAGGGATGTATGAAACACATCCGTCGAGTATTTACTCATTCTATCATTTACGAATTTCTCAGGTGTTCCACTCCTGCCAGCTCTCACAAAGTCCCATGTTTCTCCGATGATCGGCCATCCTGTTTTTCCCGGCGGAAACTTGGCATTGGAGGATTTTCTTCTGTATGCTGAAACGACAAGATAAAGAGATATACAGAGTACAGCAGGAGGAAGGAGATATGAAAAGAGGAGTCTGAGATCCATGTCCATATACTTGGCCGCAACAACCAAAAGGATTATCAGCGGCATGGGGGGCACATCACGTTGCCATGGCATAGAAAAGGATGGTTGATATATATCAAAAGAAGAGGTCGATCAAGTCCTTTTGGTCAACTTAGATATTTTTGGCTGGTCAAAACTGGTTTGCTCAACGTTTCTCTTTTATGTTAGTGACTTCTCCGGTGCCGGGTCAGTCACGGTGGCGTACAGATACTTTAAATATTAAATTAAAAGAAATCTAAAAGATTTATTGATTTAACAGTGCATCCTCTCACAACAGTGTTCTGTCCCTCTTTCTGGTTTTTTAAAGAAGATTTTGTCAAACCTTTATTTTTAAAAATTATATTTTTTTTAATTTAATTTTTTTATATATCAAATTATAGGATTGTGAAAAGAAAAGAAAAGTTATTAAAAAATAATATACTAGTGAAAATATTTGGTTTGGCACATTCTAGTAACTAAAATAGTTAATGTAAGCATTAACAAGTTTTTTTAATGAAAATAATTTGATAGTGATGATTTTTTTTTATAAACATACTGACGCATATAAAAATACAAATAAAAAAACAAGCTAAAAAGACAAAATTAAAATCTAATAAGATTGTCATACAAAACCTTAATTCATAATTTTATTAGTTAATATTTCTCTTCAAGTAGTTTACTTTTCTAAGAGATTTACAATTCCTTAAATAAGCCAAAAAATTAATCTAAAAAAACAAAAAAAAAACCTAAAAATAAAGGAAAAGAAATAAAAATAACTAAGAAAACAAATAATTTTTTTTTCTAAATACCCCTTTTGCATCATTCTCCGTGGGTTGAAAAGAAATCATTATCAAGTTCAAATTATTTCTGACTCAATCTCGTGGATATTCAATTAAAAGTTTCAAATTACATGCTCATTTTTTTTATTAAAAACATTATATCTATCATGCTTAGTTTTTCCTAACAATGGAACCAATCTTAGTGTTAGAAAAATATTTGAAAATTTGGTTCGCAACTTTTATTTGAAGTACAAGAACATTAACTTTGAGTCCATCAATTCTAAAATTATTCTTAAGCACATGTGAGGCACATCCTTCATAATATATTTCATCAAAAATCACCTTTGAAGTCACAAATAATTTGGTTCTTTTTTCATGAACATCACAAATGAAAAATTTCGTATCTAAATCTTCTCCTTCAACGTCATCTTCATCATCCTCATCGAATTTTTGTTAGCCCAAATATCTTTAATCACCTATGTATTATTTCTTTTGATGATAACAACATATTATTGCATTTAATATGTATATCAAAGTAATATTGCTATAAGAATTATTCTACATCAAATTGAAGTTATGGAATCCTTGGATGCAAACTTGAATCCTATATCTTTATATAATCAAGTATTTAAAGGATCTTATTTGGCATCACAAAATGATTTTCATCATATCCTAAAATATTTTATCACTAAATTACCATACAAAAATATTTTCAGTGAACAAAATATTACATAGTAAAAAATACCTCATGCAAAATTATTTCTTCATGATTTTTGGATCTCTCACTTAAATGAAGAGCATGATATTTATCATGTGCTCTTGCATTATAAAATATCTTATTTTCCACTTGTAGCTAAAAATCTCATCATGGGTTTCTATACCATTAATTTATTAAAGCTAAAGTGTTAAACCTGTAATTATCAGAGAAATGTACACAATACTCTCTTTTTCTCTCAAAACCCTAAATCTAGCCATTTCTAACACTTGCAAAAACACTTGGAAGAGCAAGAATTTCTTCTTTTTATATGATTTTCAGTAACAACTAGTTCTTGATATTTTTCTATATATACCCAATTGATTTTAAAGTAAAAACTCTCTTTACATATTCTTTTAAATTCTTAATTGTTCTTACTCTTAATGCTTTGATATTTCTCATTCTAAAAGCTTTGATCGGTCTCTTGTATTCTTTTGAAAAAGTTTGAATCTTTATTGTATCAAATTCACTTTTTACCTTTGTATGTTTGTTAGATTATATTTTCATAAAAACTTGAGTTTATATTTTATAATCTTTACTTGTGTGAGATGTGTTCATTCTTTTACGAGAGAAAAATTATTATAAAAGTATAAGTGACACCTGAACCATTTAGATATATTTTTTTATTAAAAAGCTAAAATAAAAAGAGGTTTCAATCTAGATTCTATAAAAAAAGTTGTGTAATGTTTTTTAATCTAAACTTGTAAAAATATTTAAAAAATTATAATTGACATCAGCATATTAAAATGATTTAAAAACACCAAAATATATTAATTTAAAATAAAAATATAAAAAATATTTTTTTAAAAAAAAACACTTAAAATATAAAAACAAACATCCCTCTGTCTATTTTTTTTATCTTTAAATAGAGAGAGTGTGAAATAATCTTTTTAGTTCGTACGAAAGTAAATTTTTGGTTAAAAAAGGATAACAAGATTTGAACACCCCCTTCCGGCGGCAGAAAAATAGTCAATTCTAGGTATATAATATTACATTATATTATTTAATTTTGATTTTGAATGTAGTTATTTGACTGTGGAATAGGTTTAATGAAATTAAAGGTTTATGTTGGATTATTTTATTTTGCAAAGATACGTTTAGAGTTTTAATTTGGGCAATTGGGTCCTCAGTTTGATTTCTTAGATAGTAGAAGTGCATCTGTCTACAATTAACCTGATTTTTATTTATTTTAAATTTTTACTTTCAAGGGGAGGGGAATAATTAAGTAGCACCTTCCTATTGATTACAATTCCATATAAAAAGAAAAATTTATTAAAAACTTGAGAAATATTAAAAAAAAAAAACCAAAACAGTTTGTTAAAAACTTTTGCTGATTTTTTTTATATTTTTAGAAATTAATTTTTTGATTTTTGTATTTACATTATAATTCTTACTCATTTTTTTAAAATTTATGCTAAAAGGTATTTTTCTTGTATTTTTTGCTGAGTTTTTATTTTATTTTAAAAATCCAAAGAAATATATTAAGAAAGAAACAACTTTGATTTATGTAAAAATTATAACATCTTGAAAACATAAAATAAAAAGTTTCAAGGAAACATTAAACTGAAAAAATATTCTTATGAAGAAATACACAAATTGAATCAAGTATGTTTTTATTGATAGATAATTTTATCCTTCATCGATGAAGGGAAAAGATAAAATATTTTTTCTAAAAAAATAAAGTAAAAATTTAAAATAGAAAATAGAAAAAAAATTAGTAAATAAATAAAAATTAAAGACTTGATTTTGGTAAAAATTAAATAAATAAAAATTAGAAAATATTAAAATATTTATATCATTTTTTATATCTTTTCAAAATTTTAATATTTTTTCAAAAAAGAAATAAATAGAAAACTCACATGTGCCCTCCATTTCTTAAAAAATTAAAGAAAATTAAGTTGATCATAGACAGATGTCTAATGAACTAAACTATATGGACTCAATTACTCAAATTAAAACTTGAAGGATGTGTTTGTCAGAATTCTATACAGAAAGAGCTTCTAGTATCATTAAACCCTGCAAATATAAAATTAATTAATATTCATTGATTTCGAAATTGCAGAAATACTAAAGCCCCTAGGTTGATTATTCTACTAAAAACAGATAAAGTAGCTGTACAAGGAACGCCGTCACTATTTGAATTTCTATAAAACAATTATATTAGGCTAGTATTAAAGGGTAGTATCGTACTTTTTAAATCCGGCCCGGTCTAAGGTCTGGGTTCCTAGTTTTAACTAGGTTACCGGGTCGTTCGGATCAATTCTTTTTTTTTAAAAAATCAAAACGATGTCGTTTTAGTAAAAAAAAAGAAGTCAACGGGTTGCAACCAGGTTTTTGACCGGGTCGCCGGGTCATAACGGATTTTTTTTCCCCTGTTTTTTTTTAACCCGGCCCAGTTCCAGCCTCGAGTCGACCCACCAGGCCGGTTCGGGTTTTAAAACTACATGTAGGATTATACAGTGCATGTGTGGATCAAATGTGAATAGCAAGTTCATTTTATCAATAGATTAAGATTTAATTTAATTGGTGTCTACATACAATAAGTATCCCATTTAATCATTATTTATTTTTCAATTAGAGCAAATTAATCATAAAATTATAATGATTATTTAAGAATTTGAAGATATTATTCCATGCTTGTGCTATGCTGCGAGAGGACCGACTAGAACTCATGAATTTTTTTTAATATTATTATTAAACTTGAAAATATAATTTTTTATGATTGTTAAAACAAGTTAATTTTTTTTTATCAAAATAGTATATTTATATTTTATGTGATTAAAAGCTAAAAATATCATAAATATTATTTAATCATGTTCCAAAAATCTATTTAAATATTTTAACAATAAACAACGGGTTTCAATTTTATAAATAAGTTATTATAGTATTATTGTTTTCAGATCAAATACATAATATTTGAGAAAATTATTAAAATTTAAATAAAAATTTATAATAATAACCCTATCAAATTTAATATTAATGAGTAAGTAAATTTGTTAAAAAAATTTGAAGTGCAAGGAAAAAAAAAAGCCAGCAAAAGGCTAGGTCCGTGTGTGCGTATCAAGTCAAGTTCATGCATGCTTGAGGCTAGGCCTGCAAACAAACCATAAAAAAAAAAAAACCCTTGTCCGATAATGATATCTTAGGAGATTATTATAATTTTTTAATTAAAATATATCATATTTCCATTAAATATAGCCATATATTACAATATTAACACAACAAACCCTAAGAAAAAAAATTATTTTAATCTTGAAAGATGTAACTTAACTGATCAGGCTCTATGTTTGCTCCCTACAGATCATCAGTTTGATTTCCACAAACCTTAAAGTCACTGGAGGCTTATATAGTCGTTAACTTCAGGGCTCGTGAAATTATTTAAGGTGCGTGCAAGCTGACCCGAACACCCACGTTAATAAAAAAATTATTTTGCTATGGTTTTTCTAGTCAAGCAAACAAACCATAAAAACAATAATATAAAAAACAGAACCCGGTTCATCAAACAACAAACAATGTTTACCAGACCTGCTTGGTTTCTTTATAGAGTTTCTTTCTACCACCAAAGCTTAATCTTAGTTTTCCATGTCCATCAACGTATTCTCTTTTTGCAAAAACCCTAAAATCCTATATATACATGAAATTAAGTTTAGTAATGAAAAGAAAAAGGGAAAGTATATACAATGTCTTAAATTAGAGTTAACAATGTTAAAAATCCATCTCAACCCAATAACATAAGCTGTTAAGGAAGATCCAATATATAATATATATTATTCTTTTACATTATAAGTTAGAAACTAGTCAACTCAGTCAGAAAAAAAAATTCAAAGATATCACAAGCTTGTTCTTATAATTGATTTAATGTCCAAATTTCTCTTATAATTGTTGATAAAAAAATAAAAATAAATCACTAATCTACACCTCTCCCTCTCAACCAATATCCTCCATTAACTATAGATCATGAGTCCCTCTCTTCTCTCTCTAACTAGCCACACCATCATCAACCTTCCCTTTATTCTCTCCCCTAAGTTATTCGTTTTGTTTATTTTTATGTTTCAAAAATATTTTTGAAAAAATTTAAATTTATTTTATTTTTTTTATATTAAGATTTTTTAGTGTTTTCAAATTATTTTGATGTGCTAATATCAAAAATAATTTTTTTAAAATAAAAAATATTATTTTAATATATTTTCAAGTGAAAAGCACTTTAAAAAACAACTAGACTCCCAATCAAACTCAATTTAACAGCTAAAGAAAATAAATTCACTCAATAAATTTGAAGATTAGTCACGTAACATATCTTGAAATCTTTCCAAAATCTCTCTAGACCTACAAATTTTCAAAGTCAATATTAGAGCTTTAATAGACCCATAATGAACCCATTATCGAATTTCAAAGCTTATCCTGAAAAATCCATGAGAGATCCATAATTTTTTTTTGTTGGCATTTGATCAGAAGCCCCATCAGCAACGAATATCCACAAACAACAAATCCTACAAGTAATTAAAGTGGTCCGCAAATCAAATTTCAAACATGCATTTTGCCAAACACCTTGCGTCCATAGTCCACATCTGCGTAGTTGAATTAATGATCCATTAAAGTGTTGTGCAAAAACATGTTCTTCGAAAACTCATAGCAAGCCATGGACCTGTAGATAAATAAATCCAGTTGTATTCTTGTGTGTGTGTGGATTAAAAACCTATAAAAAAGCTCCCAACTCGGAAGGATATGGAGGGCAAAAATCAATTGCGATAATTGGGATTATGATTCAGTTATGCGAAATATTTATTTAATTACAGAAGTTGGAACAACCATTTTGTTTTTTATTCTAATGTGTTTATTTATTTATTGCTATTGTGAATTGAGATCTTTTCATCTTCCTTGAGGCGTGATGGACCGTGTTTCTAAAATTAATATTTGACAAGTACCCTTACAATACTTGTATTTAGATTAAATTTACACAATATATAGAAGAAATTACATGAAGATTAAAAATAACAGCAATAAGACTATCAGGACATGACTTTTTTCATAATCAAATTTTGGACCTCCCAAATTTATTTATAAAAAACGTATTTTTTATTTTTTATTAAGAAAATCAAAAAATATTTCGGGACATAAAAAGATAAGCCTTCAAGCTGCAAAATACCAGAAGAATAACTAAATTGAGATGTTTTGACAAGATGAGATGAAGAAATGAATGAAATTGACGTTGAAATCCAAACTTCATCAAAATTGAAAGAATTAATTAAGTCTAAGGATTTAATTAAACCTCTAACATGTTTAATGACTTATTTAAAGACTTAATTGAAGAAAAATATTTGAAGGTCAATTGGAAAAAAATTGGAAGAATTAATTAAGTTCAAGAACTTAATTAAACTTCTAATGGGTTTTGTAGATTCAATCAAGGACTCAATTGAAGATAAAATTAAGTTTGAAGGCCTAATTCGTATCAATTCGCAAAGATTGGAAGATTAGGGATACAATTGAAACTTTAAAATGATAAATTGATGCAATCAGAGGCTTAATTGAAACAAAAATTGAAATATAAAGTTCAATTAAGGACCACATTAAAGAAACTCGAAACCAAAAATCACTTTATAAAAAGCGTTGAAATTCGAGGATCCAATTGAAGAAGGTTAAGGGAGAAATTGTAAGGACACTACCAGAATTAACAGTTTTACTGACGAAATTTTCTATCGGTATTTACACTAACAATTTGTCGACAATAAATTTACCGACAGATTTATGGACGGAAATCGTTTATCGGTAATCCATTCGTCGGTAATGTCATTTCTGTCAGCATTTATGTCGGTAAAAACAAAAACACCAATGATTTTACAGACGGAAAATGCGTTCCAAAAAAATTACTCGCTTTTAATACATCAACAAAATTATTTTGCCAGTGATTGACAGTGGCATTTATTGCAATTTTATTTCAACCATTTGTAAAATACCAACGGAAATAATTCCGTCGGTGATGTAACAATGTTGTAGTGGCATATGAAGTAAATTGTTCCCCTCACCTCTGGAATATACCGACGGATTGTGTCCATCAATATATCCGTATGTAATAATTAAAAAAATCTTTTGAACAAAAAAAAAATTGTATAAAATTGAAATATGTAAAAATAAACTTGAATAATATAAAATTCAAATATTCATTACAAATTTATATGTTCAAATAAAAATTAAATTAGAATAATAGAGGCGTTGGAGGAGGAGGAGGTTGGTAGTTCCCGAGACTATATGGCCAAAAAGAGGGCGCACATGTACCACCTATATGTGATCTCATATCTATGACCATTTGGTGGAGTTGTTTATTATCTGTCGAGAGTTGCTCATATTTTTCGGTAAGATGAATTGTATGTTGTCGCAAGGCCACGAACTCTTGAGACTGGGTGCTCGATACCGATTGCGAACTCCCAATGGTTGAGAGACACTACGGGTTGTCCGTAAATTCTCGGTCGTAGTGTTGGAGAGTCCGCATACCCGATTTCTATCGGGTCCACCAGACGATCCTACCTCCATCCATAAATCCAGATCAAAATCCGGGTGGATCGAAGGATTGTCCTCGTATCTCTCCCTCAACCGACTGTTATATGTTTCCTGGAAATAAAAGCATCAAATTCAATTCAAGAAAATAATAACTTATGAAAGAAAATGATTGAACAAACATACCACAAAATGTTGAGCGTAGTTGTTGACGAACTGTTGTACCCCCTTTTGATGGTCTTCACTCCGCACATGTGTCTACACAAAAAAGCTCAATTGGGCTAAACTTACGTCCAAGAGTCGTAACGTGTAAGAAAAAAATGTTGCAAGTTAAATGTATTTATAAATAACAACAAATTAATTAAAGATAGATGTGATTAAAATTAATCTCACTATCTACTTTGCATGCAAAACGAAAGGAATGGAGCCACCAGTGTGTGTGGGGGTAATTGAGCCATGAATTTGGCGGTATTCCTTTCCTTCCACCAGCAGCATCCAGCGTCCTATCTTCAACTGAGAGCCCACTGAAGGATTTATGTTTTTTTCAACAGGAGCCATGACAGTTCATTCTTCCAGCAGTGTCACCTACTCTGCACCATGAGCATCAGTCACGCCATTGCTAGCAGAGGATCGATTTCATTCCAGCAACAGAAAATCTTCTTCATCAACAAACCTCACTAGCGTTCTCTCCAGCAGTTCTTCTGCACCGTGAGCAGCAACAGTAGCAGCAGCGTTGCAGTCTCCCAAAACCGGTTTAGCAAAGTTCATGAGGAATGTAGTGTTTTGTTTTTTGAAAGTAGTCATGACAGTTTAATTGTTCTTGTTTGGTAAAGAAATAATATAATGGAAAAAGTCTGCATATGTTTTAAGTATTATGGGGAAAAAAAAAAACTAAAAGAGAGAGAGAGGTGCTGGTATAATTTTTCGTTTGATCTTTAAAATTCTGAGGGCTTTCTTCTTTATGGATTTGGGTTTTTAATATTATTTTTTTTTTCGGCTTTGAAAGGAAGGTTGGGCCATTAGGTTCTAGTAAAGCTTGTTTCTGTGTTAAGATTATTTTTTTTCCTCTCGTATTTGAAATTATAAACTCCACACGAGGTATTTTTTATTATTAAATAAATTAATTTTTTTTTTAACACAAACAATAAATTTTTCCTTTAAAAAAATGCATTTAAATATTTTTATTGCAAATAGTCAAATCTCTCAAATAAAAATTATATTTACATAAAAAGATAAAGAAATACATGGCATGATTTAGTATCTTTGCATACTAAAATTCCAAGAAAAGTAGTTTTTATTTTGCATGCATATTTGACTTGATAATTAGTTTATTAAAGCTATCAGAACTTAACCTATATTTTAAAAACACAAAAAAATTATTTTGTTTCTTTTAATATCAGAGATTATAAACTTATACATGTATTCCTGATATTGAATAAAAAGATAATGTATTTTATTTTTATGTTTTGACTTTAAAATGGTTATAGGCTTGACCTCTAAAGCTATAATCCACTCTATTAGGATGGACTGATTTTAATTATTAGATAGACCAACGATTAGAAAACACAATATTATCTTAGTTTATATTAAACAAATAAACATTACAACTTACTTTATGTAAGAAGTACTAGGGATAATGCGTTCTCTTTCTGCACATTCAGTTTTCTTATCGAGAATATAAAAACAATTAAGGACTAAATATTACTGATAAAGAACAACAATTTCTTATATTTTCCACGCTTCTCATCACCAGAAAGATCCTAATCCAACAGGATAATCTTCGTGACGCTACTCGCATGCAACAACTGTCTCCAAGGAAACCACGTACAATGTTATTCTGCCTGTCTATCCATTCTTCATTATAGATGCCACCATGACCAGTTTTACCCAAGCACCAATGGTTTATCTACTCGAGGCTTGTGGAATGAGGTTGGAGGAGAATTGGAAGGCCATTTACCGGCATGGGAAATGAAATATTCAAAACCTTCTCTTCTGGAATAATTTTCTCCCATTTAAATTTCGTTACGACATTGTGCATAAAAACAAGAATCTCCAACCGAGCATACTCTTTCCCCGCACACATTCGAGGACCTCCTCCGAAAGGAACGAAAGTGTAAGGTGCAGGGCCACTTCCTTCGAATCTTGAAGGATCAAATCTCTCTGGATCTGGAAAATATTTGGGATTTTTATGTGTAGAATGCACACTCCAATGAACCTGCAAGTTGGCGGATACAAAAATATTAAACTTCATTAATCACAATGAAGCTGCTATGCAGTTTGGATGGGCATTGTACAACTACTTTTTCTTCACTACTGAGCCATAAGCTCTAGCTCGGCAGGAGGTCATGTTCTTCTTCCGATGAGCAACATCAAGAATTTTCATCGTTCCAATTTTCAATAAGCAAAAGGGATCATCATCTCTAATTACAGTAAGCAAAATACTCATCAGGAACTAGTCTTCAAGCACTTGACATTAACTAATACTCACCTTCCATCCCTTTGGAATGATAAAACCAGCATAAAAGAAATCAGTTATAGCCTCTCTGAAAGCTCCTTGAGAAGGCGAAGAAAACCTCATCGCCTCGCAAACCACACACCAAGAATACTTCATCTTTTGGACATCGTTCCAATTCAATAACTCTCCTGGAGCTTTAGACATTGCAATCTCTGTTTGTTCTGTGAAGAAAACACCATTGAGTTGCATTCAATTATACTTTCGAGTAGTATACTGATTCTCCTTCATATGCTGAAAAAACTTATATCCAAAGAACAAATATCATAAAATGAAGAGACTTGTATCTAGGAATTAATTAATACCAAGAACAAGGCATTAGACATCCCATATAAAGTACTGTCATGAATGATAGTAAAAATATTCAACAACAACAACAGGATGGAGAGAAATACCATACCCTTCAAGACCTTTTGATAGATACAGGGGTGTTGGGCAAGATAGTACATGACCATTGTGATTGAACTACTGGTTGTATCATGGCTGGCGACAAGTAAGCCAACAATCTTATTAGCAATCTCCTTGTGATTCATAGTTTTCCCATTGTCATCTGATGTAATTAGCATGCGAGTTAATAAATCAATAGCTCCCTCGTCATCTTTGTTGTCTGATATCAGCTCTCCTTCCCTCTGTTTCATAATTGCTAACAGCTCTTCACGAATCATTTTGCCTCCTTTGATGGCCCTGTTGTAAGTTGTACCAGGAAAATTTATAGGAACTGAAACTAGGCCATCTGTAACCAGAGCGAACTGATTTGCAAGTCTGGTTACATGGTCGGGATCTCTGATTCTCGTAAACAACCTACAAGCTAGTGCAAATGTGTACTTTTTAGACAATGGAAACACTCTAACTTGTTTGTGTGGACACCAGTCTGCCTCCAACTGCTCCCTGGCCATGGAATCCATAATAGGAATGTAATGCTGCAAAGCTTCTGGCTTGAGAAATTCAGGCAGAAATCTGCGCAACGCAGCAGTCTCTTCTATGGAAGAGTTATCAACATGCTCAGGAAAGTAGATGATTTTCTTTATTGTGCGTGGCCACCAGGTAGCGACATACTTGTTTTCGCTTGAGAACAGAAATTTGTTCCCTGAAGCACCACAGAACACAGCCATATTATCCCCAAAAAGGGAAGTTTGAAAAACCTCTGTAGAGTACTTTTTCATTCTATCATTAAAGAACTTTTCAGGAGTTCCTCGTTTTCCTGCCATCACAAATCCCCACGCTTCCCCAATGATTGGCCATCCTATTCTTCCAGGAGGAAACTTGATGTTGGAGAACTTCTTCTTGTAGACCAGAAAGATGAGAGAAAGTGATATGGAAAGGGCAACAAGGTGAATGAAATATGGAAAGAAGAGATCATCCATGTCTCAACACTTTGCTAAACATCCTCTAGGCATCAACATGCTTTGTGCTCATCTTCTTTTCGACAAATCTAACGCCATTACAAGTGCAATAATTATTTTCTACAAAGCTTCAACATCAACTCAAGATTACTAAAACAAAAGCACTTTCTTGCCTAGTTATTTCAAGTGAAACGGTTAGAATGTAATATCAGAACCCAGAGAAACAAAAGGCAAGTTGCATCAGCTACCTGGGGTTTTTTTGTGAAACCACCTTGGCAAAGCCAGTGAGGAAGAAAATGAACATTCATGAGCACGAAGAAAGCCAAATCCTCCTCTGTTTATGGAGCAACTAAAATCTCATGAGTGAAAGTTGAAAGTTCTTCAAGTAATTTTCTGATTTATAAAATTGAATTTCATAGCATGGTTTGGAATTTGACATCTCTCTTTTTTCAATATGTTGTTGAAGATGGATAGGGAAAGCATGGAGACAGAATTTAACATCGATGTCATGCACCAAGGGGGTAAGGTAGATAAGATATTTAACAATTATTTTATGACTTGTGGGGTCAATGTTTTTGACAAACCTAAACAATACCCCCAAACTATGATTAAACTATAATTTAACCCCATAATTATTTGAAATTAAATTAAAATTTTCTTCTAATTTCAGAAATAATTAATTAGTCCCTTTATCAATGTTTATCGTCTTTAATTGAATATTACTTTGTTACAAAAAATTTATTTTCATTTCTCATCAATTTTTCTATATTTTCTATTTTTTTTGTTTCTTCTATTTGTTAAAAAAATATTGCATAAATTGGGGGGAAACCTTGAAATAGACAAAAAAAAAATTTATTAAGTCACAAATAGATTTAGGAACATAGAGACTAATTAATTAGTTTTTGAAATTAGAGAGCCTATTTAATTTTTATTTTTTTAAAATGATGGAACTACTTCTTAATTTACTCCCAAGCTTAGTTAACATATTTTTGTAACAATTTTGATTTCTTATTGGAGCCTTTTGCTAGGATTATTACAAAATAATATCACTTTTTAAGGGAAAAAATACAATTTGAATGGAATCAATAATCATATATAGATAGGAAGACTTTATAGTGAATTTTTGAAATTGAAAAGATAAAATTAATAAACAAAATTATTTTATAAAAAATATTATTAAATAACATTTTTAATGTTTTTTCACTCCTTTTCTTTTTCATTCATACACTCACTTTGAATTAGGTAAATTAAGATGAATTTTGATTACAATCCTATCAAGCACATTTTATGCCAAGCTTTGGGATCAAATTTGATGTTTTATCCTTTACAATAACTTTTAATATATATTTATTGTTTATTAAAATTATTGTATAAGATCTCTTTGTAATAAAAAGTTATTAAGCCATACCATTTTACATATATAGAAATTAAAAAAAAATCATACTTACACCTCATTTCCTTATAAAAAAAAAATTTGATTTTTTTTTTTATCATAAGGATCATACCCTTCAATTTGGGCCATCATTTTCTTATATTTTCTTTCTTTCACCCTTAATTCTTTCTACTTGGCTTGAAACCAAAGCAAATAATTGATCACCATGTTATGTAGTTGATTCACTCTAGTAACCCTATGTTTATACCAATGCAAGGATATTTTAACTAAATACAAACAATAAACATACATGCAATAAAGTAGTTAAAGTTTCATAAAATAACTTAGTTCAATAGTAACTCATACTTTATCAGGTATTTAGTAGTTATTTTTGTAGTTTCTAAAATCTTAGGCTTTCTAAACAATGTGCTCTTAAGCACCAAATCCATATTCACAACCTTGAAAGCATGAATATCTCCATCTTTTTTTCCTCTTAACTTCTATGTAAAGTGCTAGCATATATTTCAACATAGAAAACATCTCTTCCATTTTACAATTATCAACCTTCCATTGACTCTATATTTGAGCCTTTGATGCAAAGATGATTCCACCGCTCCCACAACATATATCTAGGGTCATCCTAACAACATATTATAGAAAGGTTGAATATAAATGACTTGTAGAGTGACCTAAAATTATTATAGCTCAATGACCAAGTCTACATCGATGTCATCGATCATTTGCCTTGATGAACCATTACAAAGGCTCACCATCATGTTACTTAGATATATATGGGATACATCAACTACTAAACAATCCAAGATGTTTCTTGGGAGAGTATTAGAGCCAGACTATTATCTATCAATACTTTGGATATGATATAATCTTTATACTTGATCGTGGCATGCAATAACTTATTGTATCAAATGCATTTCAGACCTGATTCATCTTTATAAAATATAGGTAATTGATGGCTTGGATTCTTTCCACTAAATACTTCATGAAATTATATATTATATCTTGAGGAACATATGCTTTATTAAAAACCTCATAAAGAGCCTATTGATATGATTTCGAACTCAAGATGAGAGAGAGTATGGATATCCATACTAGGTATTTTTTAGTCAGTCAACCATGATGTAGCCATTATGTTTCATCAATTTGAGAAACTCAGTGGCTTCCTCGTTATATATTGGCTTATAGACTTTGTCATATTGTGCAACCACTTTCACTACCCTTTTTTTTTTACCTTCTTTTGCCTTTTTTACTTTTTAAAGTAAAACATCTTTTATTCTTGTCAAACCCCCAACTTTAGTCTATATGATCTGTATGATAGGGTTTGACTCCTTATTATTAAAGGTGTATTCATAATTATAAGGAAAATATTGATAGTTACTAATGATCATATAAGTTGGGCTAAATTAAATCATTCTTTGAAGACCATTCTATATTGGTTTGAAGACCGTTCTATATTGGTTGGTACCTACATAACTTTATTTTTTTAATATTTACTCATTAAAGGATAACATCCTCACCTTATCATTAATCATACTATTCTTAAATTGTAACATACATATGATAATCATGGTCGTAGCTTCATAATGATTATAGTTATCGATATTGTGTCGTGACTCATGATGAAACATATAGTACTCATCAAGATTCTCAATAGCCTATGTTTTGAAAGGTGCCCTTATGTAATTTTCTTGGGATAACATGTCAAATAAAATTCTCATTGTCATCTTCAAGATGGCTTTTTTTCTATCATACTCAGCATCATACAATATCATACTTACACTTCATTCCTTTATAGCAACGTGGTTTGGTAAGGGGTTTGTGTTCATATTTGGGGCATTCCAGCCCCCATCAAATGTTATCCAACCCCTTCTAATAAGATAGATGATCTTGTATTTGAATACATTATAATTATCAATGTTATGCCCAACAACTAGAATGGTATTCACATTTAAAGTTAGGTTTGTGCCAATAAAGGTAAGGTGGATGAAGGGGTCTTTGTGGCTTAAGAGCAATTTTTCCAATGCTAATGAGCATTTTGAATATTGCTCCCGATGGTAGTAAAATAATTGGCAATGTTTTCTAATTTTTTTATATATTTTTTTATAAGGCTAGTTGCTTAGGCTAACTTGAGTGTTTGATGTTGATTGGTTAAAAAATGGTTGATGTTATAGAAAATTATTTTGTTGGTAAGTAAGGAATTGTGAAAATTAGATTGACAATGAATGTGGTTGTGGGTGGTGTCAAAGTGAATGGTTGAAGATTGTCACTAATGATATTGACTTGTTGATTGGACATCTAATGATTTTTTCAATAACCTCTACGTAAAAATTGATTGCTTTCCACCTAGTGCACTTTATTGTCTTTCGCTTTCCTGCAATCTATCCTTTCTTTTGGTTAGCTTTAATAGTGTTTAAGATTCTTCTTGCTTTTACTGCCTACTCAATTCTTTCACCTACAACAACAATATCCATACAACATTGTTCTAAACTGCTAACCAAATATTCACAATATGGAGCTTTGAATATATTTAAGAAGAGCATGATCATTTTTTTATTAGAAGAGGATAGACATGTCATCCACTTCACGATACATTTAAGCATACTCCATAATAGATTCTTTGGATTCTTTTTCTATTTTTTGCAAACTTGATCGATCTAGAGCCACATTCATATTAAACTTATACTATTTTATAAAAGCATCTACCAAATCCATCCACCTTCAGATCTTAGTATTATTCATACTCATGTACTAATTTAGCATTGCATCACTTAAAATTCTATGGAAAAAAATGGATTAGAAGCTTTTCATCATGGACTACTAAAGCCATTTCATTGAAACATACCTATAAATATGTCATGGATTATTATGTGCCAGTGCATTTGATAAACTCAAACACCTTAAACTTTTTAAGTATTTTGATGTTAGGCACAAGACTCATTTCAACTGTTTTTACTAGGTTATAAAGGTTTATTCCTTCTATTGCTAAAAATCATTTTTCTATTATATATAACTTTTCAGAATCAATCTCTTCTACAATCTTAACCCTCAAATTTTCTTTACCAATGAGAACAAAAATTGGAGCAACTTGGGCTTGTGGTGCTTATAGAAAACCCATGAATGAGGGATGCATTATGTATTGGGACTTAAGAGAAGCACTTGGTGTCCCATGGTTTGACAGGGAAAAATGAAGATCTTGATTGCATTTGTTACATTAAATGAACATTTAAGGTGAATTGATATTTTTATCTTAGTTTGATCCCTATTAGAGGTCCCCTACCTTGATGGTATATGTAAAAACCCGATAAATTATAATTCGAACAAAATAAATAAAACACTGAATAGAGTAGATAAAAGGATTTCCAGTATTGTAGAGGGATACAATAGAATAAAAGAGAAGATGTTATGGTGTAAATTAAGTAAAGAGAAGAATTGATGGTCAAAATAGAAATAAAAAGTAATGAGGGTCATTATGTAAACATAAAAATATTTAGACTATAAATCATTCATTTCTCCTTTCTTGGCTGATGGTTTGAAACAAAGAGAAGGGGAGGATTTGTGTGATTCTTTTCTACTTAAATTTTTGTTGATTTCACCAATAAAAGTGTGTAATTAGAATAATTAACTTAGTTAAACATCAAGAAGGGTGATTTTAATGTGGTGAGTGCTTTGGAAGAAAAATTTAAGCTAGGGTTTGAAAAGGGAGGAGAAGAAAACTTGATTTTTTCTTACATTCTTTCCTTGAATCATTATTAAAGTGAGGTAAATAACATGCTCCAAGTGATTAATTTCTTTAATTTTATGTTTGGTGAAGGATTATGTAAAATTATAAGCATATGAAAATGTGGGTTTTATGATATAAATTATAGGAATAATGCAAATTATGATTAAACTATGTTAGAAAGCATGAATTATGATTGGGTAAGTGTTTAATTTTGAATAAAAAAACAAAATTTCTTTCCCCTTTTTTATTAGAATTGTCGGCCAAAGAAAAAAGAAATTAGGAGATTTAAGGTTTTAATGCAATTATTTGGAGAATGTGGGGAAAATATAGGTTTATAAATGTTATTATATGAAATGAGTAAGAATTTTCAAGAGAAAAGAAAATTCCTAACTTTCTCCTTTAGGTGAATTTCAGAAAAAAGAGAAGAAAAATTGGGGGGAAATTGATTTTTGATAAATTATTGAGAAATCTTGCCAAATTGCAAATAATTGATGTTGATAGGTTATCTGAATAATGATTTTTGTAAAAATAATTTTAAAAAAAGGATTTTATCCTCCTCGAATTAAAAGTTTTATCAAACTTAATTAAGGGTGTTGGGTTTAATCAAGAAATGTGAAATTGATATTAGAATTATACTGGTTCAAATGAATGAACAATGACGTAGTAGATTATGTTGGTACAGAGGAGGCCGCAAGATCTAATCAGCAACAAGGAACCTTTTCATACGCACAAACACCAGGTAGGTGTTCGATACCTTGAAGTAACTAAATAGCTTATTTTTAAATGATTTCTAGAAGGAATTTTGTAGTTTGTAATCTAGTATAAGTTTATTTAAAAAAAAAAACAGAGAGAGAGAGTATAATACCATGTTGAATTGACGAGTTCTAGAAATTTATTTCCTGGTTAATGGAAATAATACACTGTTGAATGAGCGAGTTCAGAAAATTATTTCTCAGTTAATGAAAATAATGTCCTATTAAATGGACGAGTTTACTTAATTTCTTGGTTAATGGGATAAATACTTGGCGGAATAGATAGATTGTAAAATTTACTCGACTTAAATTGAAGTTAAATATGTGGGTTGTTAGAAACACTCTTGGTATTTTTGTAAATTTATTTTTATCTGGAAATCATATTAAGAATTTATGAAATTATTAATGATAAGATAATTCATTTAATGATGCGAGAATTACTTTAATGTACATGAATAGTTAGTCCTTAATCAATTATTTATTGAAATGTGCAATTTTAATCATGATTAATGTGATCATGTTTTTAGGTACATCGTACCCTCGAACTAGAAAGTAGATACATGGATATATAATTTTGTTAAGAAATTGATGTAATTGGAAGAACTATTATTTTGTTGTAATACACTATTATATTTAAGAATTGTAATGTTTAACTTAATTATTTGTGTGATGTAATTTATGATGTTGTTATTATTAAGTTGAATTACGGTTGGTTATATACATATTTTGAGCACAATTACCTTTGAGAGAAATAAATATATGCTATGAATTAATTAGCTTTAAATAATTGTTCTATAGAAAAATGAAAATGAGATATTTGATATTATGGTTGAGTTTTAAAATTCCAAATGATGGGATGAAAATTGTGATTGATGTTTATAGGTTGAGAAATATTGAGTCGATAACTTGGTATCAAAAAATACAAAGGAGACTGCCGAAATTTTAGTAATATATATATATATATAAAAAACAAATTGGTAACCATGAATATATGTCATCTAATTTGAGTTAATATAATTGGGGTAGTTATAGTATAACTTATAATGCTTGCTCAAACAGGCTAGAGAACTTAATTACCTCTGTTTTAAAACTCTTTATCTTCCATTTGGTGGATTTATTCTAGATGTGATCTCTTTTTGTTTTTCATTTTTCTTTATATATATATATATATATATATATATATATATATAGAGTTGCGGACTTTAGGAGGATGTTTAACAACCTATAATTTTTTTTGCACTTATTTGTTATGCATATATACAAAAATAAATATAATGTAAAAATTAATGCAAAAGTTAGATTGAGTATGTATACTTGTTATTGTTAAAATTTTCTATTATGTTGGGACTATGAGGACGAACTAGGTTGAACTTTTTAAAAAAAACTCTCATTGAAGACACCAAGCTCATAAGAATTTTAGCCGATTTGGGAAATGTTTGTCAATCATGAGAAACAAACTCTCATTGTAGTTTTTCCTCGCAAAAAATTATTTAAACATAAACTAAATATCAAATACCAAGTAAGTCATTGGATATCTAGAAAGTGTGATGGAATGTCTTTTCATTAATATAAAAATAACAGTTTTCAAAGCTTGTAAAATACAAACTTGTTTTGGGAATTATTGTACAACACAAAACTACTTTGCTCATTCTTTTTGCATTTTTAAACCCGGATATGTTGCGACTTTAATGATATAATATCGAATCAAACCAAAGTAATGTGTTGCTCGTGGACGGTGTCGTAGTGATCATCCTTCCGGATCAAAGTTATCAGGATAGATATGGGTGGTGGAAAGGACAAGAAATTCTTGTCCTTCATTAGTAAAAAAAAAAAAAAGAGTCGCCACCTAGTATTATAGTCATTATAAAACTTAATGGTCTACGAAAGTCTAGGTAAGAGGACTAGTTATGTAAGGGGAAGGCTTATTACCCCCGGTGCACCTAACCTATGGTAAGTTGCTTTGTTGTTTGTTCTAAGTTGTGTTTCTATTCGTTAGTCTATCTAATGTTCGAGAAAAGTTATCCTCAATAAAAAGATCCTTATCTCATTAAGTTAAAACCTAACCATTTTAAAGCCTAGATAAGTTTGTCTAAGGTCTAAGAAAATTTCTTCTCAGTAAGGAGATTTTTATTTTATCAGGTTAAAACTTTACTATCTTAAAAGCTAATAAATAAAAAAGGCTTTTTATTTGAAATTTTGGTCAAATCCTAATGCATAATTGCAAACATTTTGTGATACCCGTTAACTCTTTTTTTTTTGTATTTTTCAAAATATAATGAAAATGCAATTTTTATTTTTTCATAAATAATACGCTTGAAAATTTTAGAATCTAGTCGTATGCACACCAGATAAAACATATTTTTTGTATAGTTGAAATGAGGAATGTTTTTAGAAATTTTTAGATTTTTTTAAAATTTCAGCAAAAAACGAGTATAGCAAAGGTCGAACAATGATAAGCCTCTGTGAATTGTCAATTGTCAATCGTGAATAGCAAAGGTCGAACGTTGATAAGCCTTTGTGATTAAGGTGCATGTTTGGAAACGCGGCTGGCCGCTTACTCCTATAAATTTTAAAAAAAATTTATGTTTATATATTGTTTTGATGTGCTAATATCAAAAATAAATTTTAAAAAATAAAAAAAATATTATTTAGATGTATTAAAAAAAAAATACTTTAAAATATAATCACTACAAAGATACCAAACACGCTACCCTCACTGAAGTTAGCCTTAGACCCTTGGCCATTAACAAACCAGTTAGTAAATGCAGAAGAATTAAGAAAAAAACTGATTTATCATAATTTCCAGGGAATCCGTTAATGTAAACACAAGTCGTACATGTGGGCAAGTTTGAACAACCAACAACATAAACTCAACACCCTTGGGTTCAGCCACATGCCGAGTCTGAATGCATGTGAATCTAGAAAAATACTAGACCCAATACTCTTGGGTTCAACCATATGCTGAGCTCGAGTGCATGCAAATCTGGAAAAATGCTAGACCTAGTATGGTTAGATTTGGAATCATTCCATGTCCAAATAGACAGAGTTAAGAATCTTCTTAACCCTTAAATTGGGTCATGTTTGCTTATAACTTTTAACATAAAATATTAAAGCTAAGAATATTTATTGTTATACACACCTAAGTATAGAAAAATCTTTTAGGAACCTACCACATTCTCATCAACATTTAAGTTAATTGGGGTAACATATAAAGGTCTTCTACGGGTATATCGTATTTCCTTCAACATTAATATTGTATAAGGGTTATTTCCACAATATTGATATTGTGTAAAAAATATTTTCTTCTTCATTAATGCTTTTGGGAGGAAAAGACTCTCCACTCCTTGCAGCCAAAAAGGTAAGGTTCAGGCAGAATAAATGCCCCCGAACTACCAAAATAAGAAGCAAACACTTTTTTTATTCTTCAAAGTATTCATATTCTTGTTCTCATAACATTTATCATACACAAATATGAAAAAATACTTTTGTTCTTGAATTTAAAGCTCATTTATATATTTATTGGAATTCCTTATAAAAAGTCATTGATTTTATTATTAAATGGTCCCTAAATCCCATCAAAATAGACTGTTTTACAGGTGTTAGGTCTTTTATCATCCTCCATCAATTTTATGAGTTCTGAAGAAGAAAATATGAAAGTGAATGAATGATTATTTTTATCCAAAACTCTTATTCATGAGCATACCAGATTCAACATCATCACAGGGGCATTGTTATCCAAAGTTTGAGTATTACTATAGTCATCATCATCCATAAGTTTTATTGCAATATGCTGGTATTTGTATTTGGATTTTTAGCTCGAGAATATACACTCTCAAAGTCACACTCATGTTTCGAGTATACACGTCAACATGTCAAGTCACAACCAAATCAAGTGCATCCTTTTCATCCTATAAATCTTTAGCCATTTGAATTGCTTTCATTATATATTTTTTTTCATGATTTCCAGGTGCATGCACTCTTTAATGGGCCATGTCTCTCTTTGAAAGCTCGAACCGCGTATGAAATGGTTCATCGGAAATCTCATGAACTCCAGGAACGAGAATTTCCCCAGGTGGGCAGAATTTGAACGTTATATATCAAAGGATCGGCACTCACACCTTTTCTGTCTACAGTTTGGAGCAGAAAAAAGTTGCATTCAATCATAATCATATGTTCATATCGGTCAAAATAAAGTCTCTGATTGTGCCTGACCACCAAAATATTCACTGTGCATGCCATTATTGTTCAGAAATTAGAGCTTCATGGCAATGGAGGGAAATTGAAGCCAGCTAGGAGATTATGCCCAGAAAGCAGCCCTTTAGTAATTTGTAATTATTGGTGATTACTATCGATGTTGATCATAATTACCTTTTCATGTTTTTGAATTGTATGCGTGTGCGAAAATCTCTTTATATTCATACCTCATTATTATTATTATTATTATTATTATTATTATTATAGAATATACTAAAACGTTTAGCAATTCAAAATGATTTTTCTTCCAACTTGATACTCAAATTTTGTTTCTCCCTAATTATATCCTTTTATATCCAAATTCATGATCAAATTATCGAGAATTGTTAAGGAGGTATAAAATTAGAAAAGAAAGAACCAAAGTGTAAAAAAAAAGAAAAAGAAAAACGATGGCGGTTTAAAAAACGAAGCAAAAAATTTATTTTGATCCTCTTACTTTTTACATTATAACTTTTTGATCCCTCCGTTTTTTCAAAAAATCAATTGTGGTACAAAACTTTATTTTTTTTATTTTTTTATCCTTTCATTATTTTTCTTCTGCTTTCATCCTTAAATGAATGTCGGTTTTTTACTGATTATTTTTTATTTTAATAATTTTTTAACAAAATTTTATTATGTTTTTAATAGAATATAATTTAATCTTTACTTAGTCTATGAATAAGATTTTAAGTATTTTTTTTTCTAATATTAAAAGACATTCTTTCTATGCATCCCTATTTATATTTATATTTATTTTATTTTATTTGATTGCTTTCCTTTACGTGTTATTTTTTTTATTGTCATTTTTTATAATTTATTTTTTGAGATTAAATATCTACATCAATATCTATCTCTCAATATTTTTATGTAGTCTTTGATTAAATATCATTTAGATTTTATTTGGCTTACACATAAAATGATAATATATTTTTTTGATATTTTGATTTGCATTTATCTTTTTATTTTTCATATTTAGTCTTTAGTTATCACTAATAATTTATTTTTTTTTGTATTTATTGATATATACATATAGTTTTTAATTTATTTAATTAAATATATGTATAAAGTTTTTTATTTATAATCAACATTTGTTTGTCAAAAAAATACATTAAAAAACCAACATATTTTTAGTTAAAAACAATAATTCCACCTGCGACATTGGCATCAAACCAACACGGTTTTTGTTGTCTATCTCTATCTCGAACTCTATGTTTTGTTCTTTAAAAAAAAAAACAAAACGAAGTCAATGAATAGCATTGAATTTCAAGTTCGAAGTTGAACGGTCTTTCATTAATTGAGGAGTATTTGTTTTGCTTTTTAAAAAACAAATATTGCCTTGTGTCACCTTCTGTTGCTTTGTAGATGGAACGTTATGAAATTATTTGGAAACGCGGTTCAAATTATGTTTTATAAAAATTTAAATTGTTTTTATTAAAAATTAATTTATTCTATATGTTTTGGATAGTTTTGATACGCTAATCTCAAAAATAATTTTTAAAAAATAAAAAAAATATATTTTAATACATTTCAACATGAAAAACATTTTGAAAAACCACCGCATTCTTAATCAGGCAATTACATGATGGAAGCTTGCATTGTCTTAATGCCAAACTACAAGAGACAAAGAAAAAAATTGAAAAAGATTGGGATTTTAATTTCCATTGACTGATTAATCAGGGAGTGTTTCAACCAATAATTAACCTTCTGGTTATTATTTCTATATAATGTGTCTTTATCCTCTTCAGCAAAGGAAAAATCCCTAGAAGATTTTAAATATTTTTAAAAACTTCGTTTATAATTTTGCTTTATATTCTATTCACCTTAAACCGGATTAAATTTGGATTGTACTCGGTGGTTTGATTTGAAATATGATCATCTAATCGGTATGGGTTGATGGTAAAAAAAATAAATATTATACCTTATAGATATGAACTTAGAGGTTTTTAGGAGTGTGATACTGATTGTTTTTCAAAGTATTTTTCACTCAGAAATATATTAAAATAATATTTTTTATTTTTAAAAATTAGTTTTTGATATGAAAAAATCAAAACAATCTAAAATATTAAATAAATAATTAAATAAAAAAATGATTTCAAAAACAAAAACGGGCTATAATGATTTCCAAACGGCATCCTGCTTTTTTTTCTTTGTATCACTTTTGATCAACGGCATCATGTTCTTTTTGGTTTTGTTCACAGTGCTTCTTCACAAACTACCTGTCATATCCTCGCGGAACAGGCACTAAAGCTTTTGTGTTGATTAATTTGCAAGCGACCTCTCTCTCTCTCGCTCTACTTTACAGTCCCACACGTAACCTCTCCTTTTGAATTTCCCATGAAAGAAACTTGCTGGAAAACAAATCGGATTCATTTCCATTTTAAAATTCAAAAAAGAGGAACGGACGGACGGCAAATAACCAGTCAACAGCTTCGGCTTGCTTTTAAGGAGCAAGAGAACTCAATGGCTCTTTGGTATATGTGAGCCCCACTCTCAGATCTTCTTTTCCCCTGCCCCTGTTCATTCTGTTTATACTGGTGCCATTTATGGTGGATTGCCATAGAAATTGAGCTTTTCATGGCCTATGTTCTGATCTGGTGAATATTAACCTTTGTCTTGCATGATCCGACTTGTTTCTGGAAAATCAGTCCTACATGGGAATAAGGAACACTTCAATTCTTAAGTCAGCATACAATAATTAAAGAACGGTATAACGAAGGAGAAGGAGAAAAAAATTAAAAAAAAAAAAAAAGTTATAGAGAGTGCACGTCTAGCTAGAAATTATATATTGTATGTTTGGATGACTTCTGTACTGCTAGAACTAGTAAGGCATGCATCCTTGCTTGGCTCATGGACTATAATAGCATGGCTGGCTTTGGCTTGCTATGCCTTCTTGCTTGGTGAATTAAGTTCCTTGAATTTTTTCTGATGTGTTATTTTTTTTTTTATTAATGTTAGTACTCGAGCTATCTTGTGCGCACCTTGACTAATTCTACGGGTCCTGAAGTTAATGACTATATAAGTCTCTAGTGGTTCTAAAATTTATGGGACTCAAACTAGTGAATTTTAAGGAACGAATCTAAAACTTAACCAGTTGAGCAACACACCTCAAGATTAATTGAAGTATTACTATTTGTTAGCTATATACTTGTTGGAAGACTATATATGTGCATGAAAAGTTTACATACGAGTTTTGGGCACTTGAAAAACTCGTGAAAAAGTGTTGGGTAGGATCTTGAGAATTTTCCAAGCAGAAAAAAATGGGAAAATGAGATTTTAATCACACGACGGGTCCATGGCTAGGGACACGTGTCAATAGAGGAAATATTGTGACGTTTTTTGGGTGGGGTTTTTTGTGGAGTTTAGAAAAAATCACGTTGTGAACATATACTTTCAATTGTTAATCATATTTCATTTTGAGTCATCAAAACCCTTCAACTTAAATTTTTGAAACTTTTTAAGCTTTCAATACATTTATGTTGTAATAACCCAATATTTACCCTTTTTAAAAAACAAAAACAAAATTGCATCAAAAGCCTTTTGTAGATCAAATTTGACAGATTTTTTTTTAAAAAAGTTAGTTTAAAAATAGAGATAAAAAAAGATATGATTTGGTATAAAATCAAACATATAACAATTTTTTAAAAGTAATGTACAAAGCATGTACAATTAGGTCAGGGATAATTTTGAGAAACTATTATGGGTTTGATTGAAAAGAAAATTGAAAAATGGTTGATTTGCCTAAATTAAAAGACCTAAATGAAATAGATGGAAAAGTCTCAAGGTTTTATTAATTTAATAAAGGACTTAATTGAAGAGAAAATAAAATAAAATTTACAGTCAATTTGACCAAAGATAAAAGATTTTAAGACCAATGACCAAAATAGAAGTGACGCTAAAATGTGGGGGTCTTATTAATTCAATTACGGGTGTAATTGAAGAAAACATTGAGATTTGGGGTTAATTTGACCAAAAATACACAAATTAGAAAACCAAAGACCATATTATGAAAGGCACCAATATTAAAGGACTAATTTGAATACAATCAAAGGCTAAATTAAAAGAAGTCTTAAAGAAAAAAATCAAAATTTATTAAAAATAAATAAATTAGAAGTACAAGAACCAAACTTGAAATAAAAAGAAAAAAAAAGCTTTAGTGAAACGATATTAAACAACATAATTTTAGGTCATCTTTCCTCGTCGTGTCCGTTTCTCGATGCAATACCTTGTTTTGTTTTCTATTTTGACCAAACTCTCTCTCTCTCTCTCTTTCTCGCGTCCCATAAAGGGCCAAAGAACACTCCCTCACCACACATGCACTTGTACTTCACCCTCAGCCTAAAAACTATTGCATTGCCTCATTAAGATGGCTGAAAAGCATGTCAAAATAGCAAACCCAAACATGTTGTACAAAGTGTAAATGGTGAAAGCTTAAGATCGACCAAGGAAATCAACAAACAAGATTGTTCCACATAGAAAGGTTCTAGGACTTTCTTCTGCCTATAAATAAAGAGACATGTAAAGAAAGGGAGAGCTAGCTTAAATAAAGAAAAACCTGAATTAGAGAGAGAGAAAAAATAGAAAAGGAAAAAGAAAAGGAAGGTGGTTTGAGTTGAGAATATTTGTTCAAAGGGTTAAAGAGAAGTGAAAGAGTAAGAAAATGAAGAAAAACAAGAGAAAACCACCCTAAAATCATCAAGACCTTAATATGGTAAAAACAAAAGTTGGGATTTTGGGTCATGAATTGGTTCATTTTGAACCAGAGAGTATCCGAAGAGAAAGAGGAAGAAAAGTAAAAGAAGAGGAGAAAAATAAGTGAAAACAAAAAAGAAAAGACTATCTAACGCTAGAGAAAGAAAAACATTAGAAGCATCTCATTACCACCGGCCATCCACCGTTGCTACCACCACAACACCTCCCTACTCAGCTAGAATCATCTTTGAGGTAAATTACATTATCTTTGAGGTAAGTTACATTATTCCTCTTTTTTTTATCTTTCAGGGTTCTTATGCAAAAATAGTTCTTTTTCTTAAAAAAAAAAAATTGATGCATGAATATAAGCTAAAATTTGTGTTTTACGCTTTTGTTAGGTTTAATCTAGATATTTTATGTCTTTATCACAAAAATATAAAAATATGAGACTAGCTATGTGTTTTGGATTTCTTGGAAAACAAATGCATGAATGAAAAATAAACATTGTGTTTTTAAGTTTTAGTTGGGTTTAATCTAGACATTATTTTTTTTTTATCACAAAATATTAAAGAACAAATAGTAGCTAATATGTGTGGAAACAAATGCATGTATGAAAATTTAGAGTTTGAGTTTTTATGGTTTAGTTGTGTTTAATCTAGGTTTTACATGACCTTTATTTTTTAAAAAAAAATAGAAGGTTAAATATGTGTTTTTTATCAGAAAAAAATGCATGTAATAAAAACTATATATTTTTAGGGTTTAGTTGTGACCTAGACACGGTATGTTTCTTTGACAAAAAAAAATGAAGGTAGAATTAAGGTTTAGAAATGTGTTTTGTCTTTTTGGATGATGGTGCATGAAAGAAATCTTTGAGGTTTATTAGGTTTTAGTTATGCTTGAATCCAAATTTTGTATATTTCTTTGATTATGAATATGGAAGTTATGAAATACATACATGTTTTTGCTTGTTTAAATTATACATGAATGAAAAAGACGAAGCTTGAAACTTGTTGTTTCACGGTTTGGTTTGTTAAGGTTTGTTGGTTTGGAAAAGAATTGGATTAATTAAGATTTTGTGTTTTTAGGGTAATTTTAGTAGTTATCAAAATTAAATCTTTTTTGTTTAGAAGAAAAAAATCAAGTTTTTCTTAAAAATCAATGAAATTTTTTATTTTTAAAGATTAACATCAAAGTTTTTCTTAAATTTTCTAAATCGACAAGATCTTCTATTTATAGAGATTAACATCAATATATTTTTGTTAAAATTTCTAAATCAATGAAATCTTCTATTTTTAGATATTAACGTCAAAATTTTCGTTAAAATTCTCAAATCAATGAAATCTTCTACTTTTAGGGATTAATATAAAAAAATTTGTTAAGATTTTTAATTTCATTTAATTACTTGGTGGCGACTCTATTATTTTTATTTTCTCATTAAATTTTATAGAATCTCATAATCATCACGATATAATATCTATCAGAAAAATCTATTAGTTTTGTTAATGATTTCAATTAATCAACTCTTAATCAATTAGAAATAAACACATATGCATTCTAAAAACCATCAAATACTCTTGTACTTTCAAATTTAATCAAATCAATTCTTTAATAAATTAGACTTAACTAATAAATTAGAACATAGAGTGAATGATTGAATTATATCTAGATTATATTAACTAGTAAATTAAAATATAAGTATTTATTAAATCGAAAAGAAATTGTAAATAAATAGTCAAGTCCTGTAATTTATGTTTTATTTAAAATAAAGCATGAGATGGTAACATTATTGAAGAATTATTAGGCTTTATTTTATTAGTTAAGCTAACCTAAGAGTTAAATCCTACATTGACAGTTCCGTCACAATGTACTTTGTTTGTTGGTATTGGATTATTTATTTGAGTGGCTGTTTTGTGGATATAATAAATAAATAAATAAATATGTATGTATGTATGTATGTATGTATGTATCTTGTTAAGGCATTACGTGCGTACCGGTTTGTTTTTCCTTTCCTATAATGCCCTTGAGGTTGTGCCGCCCGTTGCTGGCGGCATCAAATTGTGTAATTATGATTGACAACGATATGATACTCTCTTTTTTTAATTAATTAAAAAGAATAAAAGATAATAATTTTTGTAATACATGATACGTGGACTTTGTAGAGGCTATAATTTACAGTAATAAACAACATCTATAAATAACATTTTCGGATTTTTGTGGTTGTGGTTGTACCGTGTTTTTTTAAAAAATTAATTTTTTATATTAATATCAAAAATAAATTTTAGAGAATAAAATAAAATATTATTATAATGTATTTTCATAAATTGCATCTTACAAATTGATATTATAGGTAATTGCTCAACCCTTTTAGTGTTTTGTTTAATTTACTAATTGTTTTTGTTGACCATTTAGTAAAATACAGGGACTCAATACCAAGACATTATTTCTACACTTTTCTGTTGTTGTATTAGTTAAAGGATTGCTCGAGAGTGTGGTAGAGTTTGTGTTTTATAGTGTTTTTGTTTAAAAAATATATTGAAATACTATATTTTTTATTTTTTAAAATTTATTTTGACACTAATACATCAAAACAATCTAAAAATATAAAAAATAATTTAAAACAAAAAAAAAACTCAAAATTTTCCATTATATCAAAATAAACTTTATGGGCGAATGTTAAAAAAAAAATTAAATACAAATTATGGAGTGAAACATTACTAAATCTTTAAGGATTAAAACGTAGCTAACGAAATTCTATGCCTTTTTTTTTTCAAAAGTAACTACTAAGATTTATTATATGGGCTTGTTTTGAGGAGAAAAATAGTTACAGCTCATCTCAAATTTGACCGTGTAATAATTATTGGTAATTACTTACAGTAATTTAAAGTTTCTCCACTATTAAATATTAACGAGCTTTAAAATACTAAAACATGAAATAGTGGGAAGGAATTAAGTGTATCTTAGAATTTTAACATGAAAGAAATAACATATTTTTATAAAAGTATTAGAAAAATAGCGGGTTGAACATAGTTTGAATACAATTGCTACTGAGAACAACAGTACTTGAAGACACACGCTATTAAAAATAGCGGTTGTTTCAAAAACTTTGTCACTCCCAATTTAGAGGGTGTTTAAGAGTGTGGTAGCAATTATTTTTCAAAGTGTTTTTCACTTTTTAAAATTTATTTTTAATATGAGCACATCTAAATAGTCTGAAAATACCAAAAAATTAACTTGAAGTAGAGAAAAAATAAAACAAAATCAAATTTTTTCAAAAGTATTTTTGAAACGCAAAAACAAACATGCCCTTAATTAACGTGCATGAAAAATCAACTTAAAATTTTATGAAGATCTAATGGTCGATAAATGAGATTCAATATCCAATGACCAAGAAAAAAGGACCTCCAGGGACACACTGGAGCTCTATTTTCGACACACTCAACACCGTTAGAAAAATATCGATAAGACGATTCTAACCACACATTAAAAGATCACCAAACATGGTCGTAATTTGTTAGGGGTTTTGTTCGGGGTTAATTACGACCTCATTTAGTGTTCTTCTAAGGTGTAGTTAGAATTGTCCCGTCGAGATCTTTCTAACAGCACATTGTGTTGAAATAGAGTTTTGGTGTGTTTCCCATGACCCATTCTTTTTTTTTTTCTTCTTCTCCCATCTATCTCTCTTGTCATATCATCTTATCTTCTCTATCTTTCTTGGACATTAGATCTTGAATCTCGTCTTTTGACAATTGGATTTTCATAAAATTTTGATTGACTTAATCGATTTGCAAAAAGAAGATTTCAAATAGCAGTGGTGTAGAAAAACATATGATGAGATGCTGACTGTTATTCTAAATAATAGTTGTGTATAAAAAAGATATTTTTTTGAAT